>OLND01000239.1_pt1 | contig 71792 bp, 78 predicted proteins | sample 1672031 | NCBI WGS metagenome assembly OLND01 (sample SAMEA3136638, study PRJEB25190) | human gut metagenome | biome: human gut; feature: human-associated habitat; material: faeces | place: Austria | collected 2013 | reverse complement strand
CTTCTGTTTTTTGCAGACCCTTATAGTTTTATTGGTCTGTTTCATAAGCGCTTACATAAAATAAAAACCCGTTTTCTCTATTTTCGGAAACTACTTTTTATATTGATTTCTTTTGCATCTGCCATAATGTACTCTTTTACATCTGCAATATCCATCTCGATAACACTTAATACATTAAATTTTTCTGTTAATGCTGACAGTAATTCCTGATACTGTTTTTCCCGCTCTTCCTGTCTTGCCGAAAATCTTTCATTTGATTTCACAATGTAGATCAAAAGAAATACTGCCAATACTGCCCATATCCCTTGAGATAATGCAGCATCCAAAACTGATGACTCCATTTTCTTCACCTCACATTCATTTTATCTGTTCCGCATAGTTCAAACATATCCAGCCAGCTCCGGAAAGCAATTTCCCCCAACAGTTATTTTCTGTTTGTACAATCGTGTATGCTTCTCCAAAATGAACCTCTCCGACAATGGTATATTGTCTCCCGGGACCGGAACGAATGTTTAGAACCTTTGCAGTTATCCTATAGGTTCCTGTTTTGGGAATTAAAATTTCTTTCTCTATATCAGATTTCAGACGCTCCCATGCTCCGTGTCTCCGAATTTCTGATGGACAATTCTTTAAACACACATCGTAATGTTGTACAACACGATCTGCTTTAATCCCGGTACGATTCATGAGATACTTTACAAGCAATACTGTATTTTCGAATGCTTTTTCAAAATCATATCCTTTCTGCACACACATTTCTATTCCAATTGAATTACGATTGTTGACAATTCCAAAAAGCTCACCTCCATAGTCAATTCCTACATGCCAACAACCTCTGCAAATATCTGCCGCCTGATAAATAATTTCTTTATCATCCACGTAATAATGTGCGGACATATCCTGGAAATTCTTTCTGCATTGTGCAAGCGCATGTGCGTGTGCATCGGCTCCTTCAGCAAAGTTATCTGTGTTATGCGCCACAATATATTCAGGTGTATTTCTTTCATATGTATTATTTTTTGAAATAAAATCTGTATTAATTTTCATGCTGTTTATACTCCATTTCTTTTTTTGTAAGCGCCTATATTTATAAAAAAAGATTTTTTTACTTTTTTGAAACCTTAAAGTTTCCAAATAATCTTTTTTTACTTTTTTATACAAATCTCTTTTTTCTCCGTTCTCTGCGCTTTTCCATCGAAAGGGGTGCAAATATCGTTTTTCTCCCAATAAATCCGATGATCCTTGTCATATAAATTCCGGTGATGCTTCCTGCCGTATCGATCGCCACGTCCCGAAGCGCCGGCGAGCGTCCTGCCACAAACATCTGATGGTACTCATCCAGACCGGCAAACCCGGCACAGAACAATCCGGCAGCGAGCACGAGCCAAAAGCCCCGCAGCCGATAAACATACAAGGGCAGGGAAAGTGTCAGTCCCAACAAAAAATATTCGCTAAAATGTGCCATCTTCCTTACGAGAAAATGGATCTCATCTGCATACACTCCCACCTGCGCGGTATCCAGATTGCCGGAGGTCAGCTTTCCCAGCAGGAGCACCACCTTTTCACTGACCAGCATACTCAGCTGTCCGGATTCGTCCGCCGTCTGGGCGGAAAAGGAAAAGATCATATACATCACGCACAGCGCCGGTACAAAGGATAAGGGCTTTAATAAAAAACGAAACATCTTCTTTATGGTCAACCAGAAATATTTCATGTTCACTCCATTCTGCAGATCACAGACAGCTTATCGTATCCTTTAGGGAGCCTTTGCTCCGAGCTTACCGTCTGTCCATTTTGTGCCTGCCTTTTGTCCGTTTAATATAGTCTATATTTCCATTTCTTGCAAGAAAGAAACCCTTAATTTTTTATGAACAGCTCAAACGGTAGGAGTAAACTGTAACAGAAAAACCTAATTTGTGAAGTTTTTTCAAATTAAGTGTTGACTTCTGTCCGATTATGCTGTATCATATCATTTGTCCGGTTGAGAAATACGGCACATCGGGGTGTGGCTCAGGTGGTAGAGCGCTTCGTTAGGGACGAAGAGGCCGCAAGTTCAAGTCTTGTCACTCCGACTGATTAAAAACCGTTGAGTTTTGCGACTCAGCGGTTTTTTGTTGTATTTACGCGGTTTTCTGGACTTTTAATATTTTCTTCTTATACTGTTTAGCGTATTTATATATGCTTTTTTATATTATTTTGTATCCCCATGCAACACGAAATGCAACACGAGTTTTCTATTATTTCTTGCTCTTTTCGCATTTTTTATTTTCATTTATATTTCGTTCAAAAGTAGATATTGCCATGATTTAAGGCACAAAAAAAGACCGGAACACCCCTCAAGTGCCCGGTCCCTCCGTTACTCCACTATTCTCACTTCATGAATAATCCCGTTAATTCCCATTGCTTCAAACTGCTGCCGGAGAATCTCCGCCTGCTCGCGTGTCCAAACATCTGCCACCGATACTGTATAGATCACGCCCGGCTCCACCGCAGGCTGCGACCACAGCATCGGATCCTCATAGGCTATGTCAAGGTCTACATCGCCTTTGATGCCCGGGATCTCGCCGCAGCTCGTGTACTGCCACCCAGATATATCACCGTCAACATCAGGCTTGTATTTCTGATCCGGCTCATCATCAAACCGCATTGTACGATAGCCGCGATAATAACGTGCTATCCACAACCGCGTCCCGGCAAACGCATTAAAGTCAAACCAGCGCTCCTTATACACATACAACCCAACATACAGTCCAAAACCGTACCCTGCTGCCGTGATAACCTCCTGCGCCGCACGGATACACTCCGTCAGCTTTGCAGCACCCAGCGGCCGCAGCACGTCCTTGTCCTCTACATCCCACCAGACCATACCGGTCAGATGATGTGACCTCAACAGTTCCACGACCTGCTGTGCTTCCTGTCGCGCTGCGTCCTGTGTAGCTGCGTAGGTATACTTATATACAGACACAGGTATATTGTGCTTCCGACATCCCTCCAGATTTGTAGCAAACTGATGGTCTGCCTTGCCTGATCGGCGCACACTACGCAAGACCGCAAAATCTACGTCCTCGGGGATCTGTGCCCAGTTGATCGTGCCCTGGTTATCTGATACGTCAATTCCTTTCCACATAAGCATTACCTCACCACAAAATTCTCCCATTTTTTGTAAGCGTCCACATAGGTTTCCTGCTTGTCACCGTTATGGGTGATCTCATAATACATACCGTCAGAAACATTTGTGCTCAGCAGTGCCTTGTGGTTCTGAAGCGTCTTGCAGTACCAAACCACGAATACGTCATCCCCTGTAATCTGCTTCTGGTCAGTTTTGTCCGCGTGGCTGTTGAAATAATCCACTACAACCTGTTTACTTTTTTCTAAAAACTCTTTGCTTCCCATACTCTTAGTCCTCCGTATAATCTTCGATCACATCAATCCCATACTCAATGGCACAGGTATTTTCAATGCGGCAGCCTCTTGCGTTTTCCCATCCTTTTGCAAAATACGCAATGTCCGCAGTCGAAAGCAATTCCAAAGATTTTCCCAAAAACCACAAAGGTCTCGCATCCACAGGCGCGCTCTGGAAAAACGAATCAATAACCTCTATTTCTTCGTCTTCTACAAAATTTCTCTTTGCGCTGGCGATTGCCTTTTCCCTCTCTTTTAAAATTTCCTCATCTGTTTTGCCTTTCATCGGCTGTGAAATAAAAAGTTTTTTCATGCTCTGCTCTCCTTATTATTTTTATAGGGCGACCGAAGCCGCCCCAGAATCACGCTTAACCCTGCGTGGGAGATTATCGGATCACTGTATCCTTTCTTCCGTTCCATCGCCCTGAGAATCAATCTTATTCTTCAACACAGAGACATATTTCATCAGCCATTCCGGCACTGGTGCTCCCATGCGTCCTGCATTTTCGATTATGGATAATAATTCGTTAAGGACGTACCATACTGCTACCAACAGTCCAAAAAATGCCTTTGTCGCTACTTCAAATCCTGCCTCCGCTGCCACTCTGAGAATCAGATAATCAACAACCATCGCCACAGCAATCACGCACAGGTAGCCTACTTTTTTGATGATGCCCTCCGCACCGCGCCGGGAACACCATCCATACGTCGGGTCATCCGGATGGTCAAGGGCCTCCCTCTTGCTGGCCAGCATCCCTGTGATGTAATCCATAACCATCATTCCCATCAGCACGCCCATGACTGGGAGCAAAATGCCCATTTTTGCCGACAGCCATGCAATAAACGCTGCTACCGTCCCTTGAATTACAATGTATACCTGTTTCATGTGTTCCTCACTTTCTCCCTCGTTTTGGAGGGTAAAAAATTAAGACCCTTGCGGATCTTATTAACATAGTTTTTTTATTCCTTGCTCAACTAAGTAGTGATTTGGGTGGTCTGTCTTTTGGACAAGACGCGGATGGCAACTGGGGATACAAAGCGGGAGGTGCGGATACAGTAACCCCTTTTAAAGGTGATCCGGACTTTGATTACGAACACGGAATTTCGATTCCGTATGTTGTAGCTGCTGGAAACCCGAACGTTTTACATTATTATACAATGACCGCGGAAGATGCGGCTTACTCTTATCTTGCACTATTCGCGGTTACGGCTGGTAGCGTGGTATCGATCGAACTTAGCGGGGTTAGTGGCCCATCCATTGTATGTAATAAGCCGGGTGGAAGCTATTCTTTCGCGCTAATCGCGAACCCTGTTTTGAACGGAAAAGTTAATTTTAGGCACGGAGGAACTGGTGACGGACATGTTTACAAACTTATGATTAAGTAATATTAGCGATACCAGACTCTTACAATCTCCGATCCATACGCATTTCCGCTATTGTTTGAGGTGCTAAAGGTGATTGTTACGGATTCTGTTGTATATGTCACGTTAAGAGCGTTCCATCCTTCCCACCCTCTTGATACAAGACCAGCGCAAACAATCTCTCCAGCATCAGGGATATCAGCCAATAAAATATTTTTGGTGGCAGTTCCAGATGCAATCGTGAAATCGATTGATTTAAGAAAAGAAGACGGTGCTGGTATTGCCCTGTTGTTAATATAATAAACTTTGACATAAAGACCTTTTAAACCATTAACGGATGTCATTACAAGTTCGGAGTTGCTATGTTTTACATAGGAAACACCGATACCGGCGTTTAATTGGTTCGTTCCTCCATTGTACACTTCAATGAAGAAATCTTTTCCATGAACCATAGATCCAAAATTAGGAATTTCAGATACTTTTGTAAAATGATATCCGTGATGCCATTGTCCAAATTCGTGTTCTTTAAAGTCTACTCCGCCACAGTCAAGAACCGAATACTCTGGCGTTTCACCCAATTTTTTTCGCACTGCATCAGCACCTACAATGTAAAAATCGACTCCGTCCTGCTCCAGAGAGCAGCCGCCCAAATCACTACTTAATGAAGTAACCCGTAAACGAACCCAGTAGGGTTCTTTTTGCTATGAAAGGAAAATGATATGGCATATATTAAATTCCGAAATTCAAAAGACTTTGTAAAATGCCTCATCGAACCGAAAGGAAATATTGTTTCGCTTGCCTTTCCTCTTGGCGAAGCTATATCCACAAATACAAGCGGCTTTGACACTTATCTGGATGACAAAGGGGAATTACTTATCGGAGAATATGGCGCATATACTACGGTATATCGAAATTGTCCGGAAAAAAACGGCTATGAACTGTCGAACGATGGAAGTGTGTACACGGAGCCGGAGAAGATTATTTCTTTCCGCGCGGAAGCAGGCGGAAGTTTAGACGGCGAGATAGATCAAGTGGTGCAGGATTATGCGGATTTGGATATACCTACACCGAAACCGGAACAGAATTATGTATTCGTGGGATGGGTTCCGGAAATCCCGGAATCCGGAGCGGTAAAGGAGAGCACTGTGTATCATGCGACTTTTGAATATGTACCTACATTAGAGGAAGTACAGGAGGCGAAAGTGACAGAAATGAATACGCTGCAGCAGAGCATTATTGCAAGCGGGCTGGATGTTACTCTTAGCGACGGAACAACCGAACACTTTACGCTTACCGGGCAGGATCAGACCAGCTTGATGGGGTTGCAGACGCAGGTAGCAGCCGGCGCAGAAAATATCCCTTGGCACACCAGTGATGAAAAGGAACACTGCAAATTTTACAGCAATGCGGATATGCTTCTGATTGTAACCGCGGCTATGGAATTTGTGACATGGCATGTGACTTATTTCCGCGATCTAAGAATTTACATCCGCAGTATCGAAGATAAAGTTGCTGTGGCGGCGATCCAGTACGGAACTGACATTCCGGAGCAGTACCAGAGTGCGCCGCTGAAAGCGATGCTTGCGGCTCAGAATACATGAGAATGGTAAGACCGCTAATCTTGTGGATGATCGGCGGTCTGATCTATACGCTTCTGGAAATTGTAACCCGCGGTCGTAGCCACTGGACAATGTTTATTGTTGGTGGATTATGCTTTTACCTGATTGGACTTATAAACGAGGTTATTCCGTGGGAAATGGCTTTCTGGAAACAGTGCATTATCGGGAGCTTTGTGGTTACCGGGATCGAATTTGTTTCCGGTTGTATCGTAAACTTGTGGCTTGGCTGGAATGTCTGGGACTATTCCCATCTGCCACTCAATCTTTTGGGGCAGATATGTTTGCCGTTTTCGCTGTTGTGGGTACTTGTTTCAGGTATGGCTGTGATTTTGGACGATTACCTTAGATATTGGCTGTTCAAGGAAGAAAAGCCACATTACAGGCTGTTTTAGAAGCTACGTTCTGCTATTCTTGTGGCAGGAGGTGCGCCATGAAAGAACAAATCGTAATGGATATTTTGCGGGAAATGACGGCGATTTTGACGCAGGAACAGTTAATGAGGCTGAAAGAGGTTGTGCGTGTGCAACTGTGCGGATACGACATTCGCAAGAAAGAAACCACTCTGATGCGAACGGATCAGAACTGGTTAAATTATCTGCAAATGTATCTGGATGGTTTCCGACAAAACGGGAAGTCCACGGGAACGATAGAGCAGTACAATTTGCATTTAAGCCGAATGCTCTCGTATGTTGCAAAGAATGTGCAAGATATAGAGGACGACGACCTGATTTCGTACATGTACAAGTATCGTGCGTTACGCAAGGTATCGAACAGATATCTGAACAATATGCGCCTGGTATTTAACAGCTTTTTCCGATGGCTGCAGCGTCGCAAAGTAATCCTTCGTAATCCGGTGGACGGGCTGGAACCGATTAAGTATAAGCAGGATGTTAAAAAGCCGTTGTCTCCGGAAGAGCTGGAAAAGGTGCGCTGTGCCTGTGAGCAAGAGCGCGATCTGGCCATAGTCGAATTTTTATATTCAAGTGCGGTCAGGGTGTCAGAATTATGCCAGCTGAATCGGGACGATATTTGCTGGGAGTCTGATGACGTCATGGTATTGGGAAAAGGCAATAAAGAGCGGGAGGTGTATCTTAACGCTCGGGCACATTTGCACCTGAAGCAGTATCTGGAAAGTAGGACAGATGGCAATCCGGCCTTGTTTGTAGGAACGCGCGCACCGCACGAACGCCTGACAAAATCCGGAGTCAGAAATATCCTAAAAAAGATCGGGAGTGCAGCGGGGGTAAGCAAAGTGCATCCGCACAGGTTCCGGCGGACATCGGCAACAGATCTGCTCCGCATGGGCATGCCGATCGAGCAGGTGCAAGAGCTTTTGGGGCATGTCAAAATCGAGACGACGCGAATCTATTGTACAGTAACAAAGGAACAGGTACGGGCATCACATCGTCGCTTTATGGCAACATGATGTGAGCACATCATATGGATTTTTTGAGACCGCCGCAAGACGGTCTAAGAGAGGTTGTAGGTGTAAGTTGCACCGGTGCAACGGTGGCAGGGGCGGGCGAGAGTATTAAGTAGTGATTTGGGTGGCTGCTCATTTGAGCAGGAAGGCGATAATTTTTATGTAGTAGGTGCTGATGCAGTCCGAAAAAAATTGGGTAGCAGCGGGATTGGCGGAACGTTAGAAACCGTTGCAGTAAGAGACCGAACTGTAATGACAAGGAATTATATTTTTAACAATACTGGAGATTACGTATCACTAGTTTTAAACGTAAAAACTCCTCCCAATGGAGGAAATGCAAATTCTGTGACTGTTTATGGTACTGCTATTGGTACAAGCACTTATAAACAAATCCAAAAGATAACTACACTTAATGCAGATGTAACTGTAAATATCAAAGGGTATGATCATATAAAGCTTGCTGTTACTGCCAGCCATTCCGGAAATGTTGGGCATTCCTACGAAGCCACGACAATAACAACCTATGCTTTATCGTAACACCGGCGCAATCATTCGATACTTATCTTATTACTTCTGTCAGGGCGTTTGGTTTTAAGTAAATCATTCAAGTTTAATACAGACATAGAATGCCGCACCTGAACCGTATCCGCCGTATACTTTGAACCCAGTATCCGTTACTTCTTGTAACGCGAGCCGGTTTCCTGTACTTGGGCCAGTAGGAAATGATCTTCTGATGCACTTTGGCGGGTTTGAAGACCCAGAATCCCAGATGAATTCCTTTTGTAATTCAGTCCACCACAGCACCAGAGTTCGATCGTTTCCGCTATTCCCATTGTAAAAAGCTTTGGTTATATCGCTTCCGCCAAGAAATCCATACATGATGAAATCTGGCTTAAAACCAACATCGACGGTCGCGCCATTCGGATTCCCGTTATTGCCTAGAAATTTAAAACCTCCCATCGCTACTTTGGAACTTTTAAAAGGGATTACTGGATCAGCACCTCCAATCCTGTATCCCCAGCTGCCGTCTGCATCCTGACCAAAAGACAGACCGCCCAAATCACTAATTAACTGAGCAACTGGTTTCGCGCCTGGCACGAAACCGTTCTGGTTTACTGCCGCCAGCGTTTTGTAATCATCAATCACCCGCGCTTGATCGACGCTCTCGTTGATCGCTTTATTCATCTCGTTCACCTGTGCCTGCCCGAAAGTATTTCCAAGCTGGTCGTAGGTGGTCGCATCCTCTAATGTGTATGTACCATCATCGTTCCGTGTAATGGTCCATCTTCTTTTCCCGTTCATGGATTCATTCAGGATATCATCCATAAAGTTCGTAGGCAGTACCTTTTTTGCCATTTTATTTCAGTCCTCCTTTTTCCTTTCCCAACGTGTAAGGGAGCCGGTACATCGTCGGCTCGCTGGTAAGTTCTTTCACTGTCACCGTGATCAGGAACTTTTCCGATGTGCCAACAGGATTTTTCGACACAGTAACTTTTGTGATTGCGATTCCCACAGACACACCTCCTTACAATACAGCAATATGTACTTCCTCTACAAATGTCTCATTTGTAATGTGATATGTAATAGTCAGCTTATACCGTCCTTTTTGCATTGGCGCTATAAGTGCATCTAAAACATGTTCATCAATAACCACATTGCCGCTGTCTTCCGGATCGTTTGCGCCATCCTTCGTAAGGACATACGACGCGCTCGATATGTCAAAATCTTCCTTTTTTCGCGAGACTACAAGCAGCCGGATATGCTTGCTTTCTCCATAATCAAATGTCGCCGTCATGCGCATGCCCTCCCGAAAACTACTTTGCAACAGCTGCACGCTGTACGGGAACGGTTCCAGTTTTACCGTAAGCGCACCGAGGTCAACTGTCAGGATGTATTTTGTACAAAACGTCTCATTTCCCGCTTCATCAACTGCTGTCAGCTCCACAACGTAGGCACCGCTTTTTACGCGGGGGATTGCAGTTACCCACAATCCTCCCGCTTTGCGCTCAAAAATGATGGTCTCGCCGTTTACTTTTCCTGTCAGCTTTACGACCATATCATTTTCCTTAGTCCGTTACGGATACGGAAATGATATAGGTCTTGCCTGCATCTACGGGGTTCGGAGTAATTGTAACCGCAGAAATAGCAGGTGCGACTGTATCCAGATACAGGTTTCTGGTAATCGTTGTGGTAACGCCGGATGCGCTTGTGGACACAAACGTGACAACGTTCTTGCCTTCCGCTGCCAGATCGAAAGTTCCGGAGAATTTGCCGTCCGCAATTGTTACATTCTGTGCAGTTCCGTTGCCCACCTTTACGGTCAGCTTCGCGCCGTTTGTAGTACCTGCGAAGCTTACGGTCTTCGCCTTGAAGTAAGCGCCTTCTGCAGGGCTGGTGATCGCAAGGTTCGGAGCTGTAGCCAGCACGTTAAAGGTCAGGGTCTTTGCACCTGCTGCGTTACCGTCATTATCGGATGCGGTTACTTTTACAGTATGTGCTCCATCGACAAGGGCTGTTGTAACAGTATAGGTAAAGGTATAACCGTTTGAAATTGCCGAATTGGTAAGTCCTGTAACTTCCTTGTCGTCGATGTACAGTTTCACAGTACTTGCTGCCACACCGGAATCTTCATCTGTTACGTTAAACGTAATTGTGGGCTTGTTGTTTGCAGTAAGCTCACCGGATGTAGGTGATGTAATCGCAATGATCGGCGCAACCTTTTCTTTTACGGTCAGGCGCAGATTTGATCCAAGCGTGCTGTGTTTATCATTCACCGTGGTTGTATTTCCAGCCAAGTCCTCCGCGGTTACAGACACCGGATAATAATGTCCTGTCTGCTTATAACTGGATTTTGCCGGGGCTGTGATCGTCGCCTCATACTTTCCTGTCGAACTGTTCAGCGTAAGGACTGTTGTTACGCCGTTAATGACGGCTTTTACCTGTTTTACTCCCATTTATTTAACTCCTTTCAAACTGCCCAAGCGTACACTCAGGCGTGGTAATGTTTTTTTATGGTTCTGACCAATTTCATATAGTCGCAACGTTGCAGATTCGATTCTGTTCAGTTCGCTGCTGTCGATAAATGGTCCATTGTCAAAAAATGTTTTTGTTGTCCCTATAACTTTGTTATAGGATGTCTGGTTTATTGCATCGAGGTTTCGTTCAAACACATTAAATTCCCGTGCATAATACCAGCTGGAATAGTTCTTTTCTTCGCCCATGCTTTCCAGCGTAAGCGGGGCGTAAATCTCATTCACCAGTTCTCCCAGCACTGCCAGATTGTTCCGGATACGATTGTAGGATTCCGGGTTCAGTCTGTCTTTTGTCGGGTCCCAGTCCGTTTTCGGTTCTATCCAGCCCATTTGTTCCTCCTGGCTTTCATTTTCCCTTCCCAGCTTCCTTTATAAGTAAGCTGTACTTCATGTGCGCGTATCAGCGCAGTGTCCAGATTCTCCCGCTGCAGATAAAACAGATCGTTTGCGTCTACACGCGGGTCACCGCGGTACTTAAATTCATACTGCAGGTTGTTCCGGTAATATCCCGCGATCCACTCTTCCAGATCAGCAGCGTGCAAGTCGGTGCTAACAAGCTGGTTTTTCCATTCTTTTTCTGCCCCAATCGTATCGTGCTGCACCCTGTAATTTCCTTCATAGACCGTGTATTTATGCCCTTTCAGGGTGTATTTCACGGTCGTAGACTGGCTCACGCCTGAAAACCGTAACTTTACATAATAGCTATAGCTTTCTGCAATTTCGCAGCTGATTTCCTCCTGATCCAGCTCAACCGCATAGCCGTATGCCGGATCATTCATGGTGATTTCCAGCTCCTGCCCGTCCGCATCCACGATGATGTCACCGCTACTCAGGTCTTCCACTGTCTCCGTCTCTGCGTAAACCCATTTCTTTATGGTCAACGCTTTTAATCTGGTGTCCACCGTTCCAATCGGCGTATTTCCCAGTAGCTCCCTGTCATCCAGGACATAATCCGTAACGTTTCCGAGCTGCAGCTTGTCCAGCGTCACACGGCTACCCGGAATAGACTTCGTAAAAGTAATTTCCATCCGGTCAAAAAGCTGCAGCTCTTCGTCCAGCACTGCATTCAGGTCAGGGGTTACCACGGTATAAACATCTACCGTTTCGCCGTTGTAAAAGGTTCGCACAACAACCTCCTGTGGTGCGACTGACCTAAAATTCAGCTGCAGCCCATAGCAGGTATACCCAGCTTCCAGCACAACATCTATTTTCGGCGGTGGGTCAAAAGTGCCGTCTGCACCAGCTACAGAATCGCTCACATACCCGATCGAAAGATATTCTGTATTCTCCGGCAGGAAGTACATGCTGCCGTCCGTCGTAGAAAAGTCTCTGCTTCCCATTGCATACGCGTCTACAGGATCGTCCATGAGGATATTCTCCACCCGGCTGAACGCCGTTTGATTCTCCGAATTTGCATTCACATCAGGCAAAAAGGAAGACCGGAGGGTTATCTTTTTCCTCCGGTCTTGCGTCATAATGCAACGTCCCGCATTTGCGATCATCTGCAGCGCTTCTGTATGTTTTACAATGGGGATTGGATTTTGAACCGTTACCTTTTTCAAATACGGGTCGATAAAATATTCTCGCGGGTCTACTTCTGCATCCGTGAGCACGTCCTCTGCCAGCGCGTACAGGCTAATCCCGTTCGGGTGATAAGTGCCCTTGTGGTATTTCCCGGTCATATTGTCAAATAGGTCTGTCGCCGTGAACTTTGCCTTTTGATCGTCTGCCGACCATTTTTTAAGGTATCCGTTAAACGGGTCGAGCCATTCGATTTTGCCGTCGTTATTTACATCATATCCGAAATACGCCCGAATCTCCTGCCCGGTTTCCAGAAACCGCACAGCACTTTCTGGGTTGTCCGCGTTGTAATAACGATCCAGATTCCCGATCGTCACAGTCATGTCCTGCGACGGAAGTTTTTCCGAAATCGGGGATACAACGTCCTTATAAGTAAACGCTTGCACTTCCTTGTCCGTATACACATTCGCAATCCCGCAGATAAATTCTTTTACCCGCAGCCGCCCAGCGCCGTTGACCATTTTGGTAGGCGTAATGATCAGATACGTCGTCCCGTAAAATACATCTTCGGTTACCCATCGACTTTTCTCGTTTCCAGTGTACGCATGCGTTCCCTGATCGTTCGTAACTGTAAAATCAACCGGATAGCATTCTCCGAAGTCTATCGTAAGCCCTTTAATATCCAGTCCCTCATGCTCAAACACTACATATAAGGTCCCGGATAAATCCTGCGTCACGATGCCCTGATTAAAAAAATCAGCGGTCGGTGATTCCGGTAGAAAGTACATGCTGCCGTCTGTCTTTGCGAAATCCTGTTCAGCGGTGGCATAAATATGGTCTACCGGGTAGGAATCGAACGGTTTATTCGCATCCGCAAAATATACGAAATTATTCCGATTATCCTGCGCAGATACAAGCTTTTGTGCATCTTCGTTTATGATCCCGAGATATACCTTTATATAGCCGATATTCCGCCATATCTGTTTCATGGAGGTCTTATATTCTTTTGATACATGCTGCATTCCTCATACCCCACAGTCAATAATGTTCACTTTACAGTTTCGGTACCGTGTCGGCTTATCTTCATCATCTATCCAGTATGGCTCTGCACTCCGATCTCCCGGATACATCTTAAGAGTTATCCAGTCCTGCGTGATGGGATCTGGAAAGGTTACCGGCACGCCAAAGCCTTCGCGGAACTTTTTTAAGATAAACGACCACTGTTCTGCCGACAGCATAGGCCACTTCAAATTGTTGATTTTATACTGATCTCGGCTGATTCGCTGCCCGACAACCTCCGCCTTTGTGTCCCTGGCAGAGTTTACAGGAGTTGTGACAATTATGTTCAGTCCTCTTTCCGGATAAGGAAATTCCTCTCCGTCTACATAGATGTATGCCACAAATCACTCACCTACTTTCAAAAAGCGGGACGCTTTCGCGCCCCGTTATGTGAATACAACACCGTTTCTTTCTTCTCTTTCCCGCATGGCTTTAATGCCCTCTGCGGTATCAAAGACGATTTCAGGATCACGATCGTTGATCTTTTCCAGCAGTTCGATCACCCGTATCAGCAGTTCTGCCAACACTTCGTTACCGCTCTCAACGCCTGCCGTAATACCATCCACGATCTGGTTGCTGTTTGCGACCGCCGGTCTGCTTCCGATACGCCCGACCATTTCGGGTCCCGCTTCGTTTGCAATAAACAGGCTACCTCGATCCGGAAAACCGCCATCTTCAAATCTCGGAATGCGACCAAAAGAAACGTTTCTGACCTGAAAATCAAAGTCAAGCATCTTTCCAAGCGGGGATTCGTTTAACTTAGACAGCAAATCATTTATGCCATCCAGCGCAGTATTCAACATGCTTTCCAGCGAAGAAATTACATTGTTCAGTACATCAACTACCTTGTTTGCAAGTCCCTTAAAGCCCTCGTAAATTCCATTTTTCAGGTTTTCCCCGAGCTTTTGCCAACGTTCTTTTGTAAACCACGGCGCAACATGCTCGTCCCACCATTTCTGGATGTCCGTTTTCCACTGCAGAACAGTTTCGTCCCATTTCTTTTTGAAAGACGTTTTTATGTTTTCCAGCATCGTCTTCCACTTTTCAGTTTCAAACCAAGGTTTTACATGTTCTTCCCACCATGTAACGATTGCGGTATTCGACCACCAGTCTACAAGTTCATCCCATTTGGTCTCAAAACTTATTCTGATGTTTTCCAACAATTCCGACCATTTTTCTTCGGAGAACCACGGTGTTACGTTTTCTTCCCACCATGTATAAATTGCTGTGTTTTGCCACCAGTCCACAATTTCAGCCCATTTGGTTTCAAAACTGGTCTTCACATTTGTAAAAAGCTCTGTCCACTTTTCTTCTGTGAACCACGGTGCAACTTCGTTTTCATACCAGTTCGAGAATTTATCGCCAAGATCATTAAACCATTGATCCCACTCTGCCTGGTCCGCTTCCCGGCTTGCGCGATTGTTCGCCTGCCATTCCAGAAACTTATTTTTCCACTCTTCGACCCAGCTAAAATCAGCATTTTCATACGGATTATAGGCGCCGTTCTCGCCCTGAATGTTTCCAACTCCGGTCGAGTCATGCCCGTAAATCGCCCAAGGACTGTTTGCACGTTCCTGCCGATTTTTTGAATGAAATGCTTTCCAGCCGTTTTCTTGAATGTACTCAATATCTTTTTTCCAGTTCTCGTATGCTTCCACACCGATCATGGTTACGGTAATGCCCAGCGTAATCCAACCGAGCCCTTTTAGCACAGGCAAGGTTTCCTGTAAGAATTTGATTGCATTGTACGCAGCAGAACCTACCTTAAAAGCAAGCACAGATGCCTTAAATGCAATAAATGCTTTCGCAAGATTTTCGATTCCTCTCGCAACGTCTTCCGGCTGGATTTTATCCATCCAGCCCGCCAGATGGTCCAGAAAATTGTTCAGTGTTTCGCTGTTCAGAAAATTCGCTGTCAGGTTGGACAGCTTTTCCAGAAAGATCAGCAGTCCTTCGCCAACTGTTTCAGCAAATGGTTCCAGTCGATCCCAGAAATCAGATAAATTTTGCCGGATTTGCGCCCAGTTTACTTTATCGTTAAATTCTTTCAGGATTCGAAGAAGATCAGGCAGCCCTTTTTCAATCGTCCATTCCCCCAGCGGCAAAAGCACCTGCACATAGAAATCCGATATCACACCGGACAATGCGCCAAACACGGGAATCAAAGACTTTGTGTACTGTGCGATCATTTCCATCAATGGCTTAAAGTTCAAGCCTGCCGACCATTCCACGGTAGCGTCTGCAGCCTGCCGGATATTGTAAATAATTACCGCAAAAATATCGCGGATGTTTTCCAGCGTTCTCAGTCCTGCGTTGTTTGCGTTCCACGCTTCGCGGAAATTCTTCGCCAGATTTCCGACCACCAGACCGATATCCCCGATAATATGCAGGATATCCGCAAACATGGCGATTGTGGCTTCCTGGTTCCACATCGTCAGAAAATCTCGTCCGATGTCCTGCACCAGCTTTTTGACCTCACCCAGCGCATACTTCCAGGAATCCATTACGAACTGACCTTCCCGGTTCCATGCTTCTTTCAGAGGTGCAAATAATTTCGAAAAGAAATCTTTGATCTTGCCCGCCAGGTCTTTGTACTTGTTTTCGATCGGAACTTCTTCGAACATGTCGTCCGGATTCAGTCCACCGCCGGATGCTGAACCAGATTGCTTCTGGATCACGTTCAGCTCGTCGATTCCGAGTGTGGCATCTTTCGCAGCTGCACCCGTCTTTTTCAGGCTCGCCGCATAGTCTTTATAGGCATTCGTTGCCTTTATGACAGTGCCTTTTCCGGTCAGTGCTGCGAACAGCTGTCCGATCGCCGTTACCGCCATCGTTGCAAGTTCGATGATCTTAATCAGAGCCGGGGCAAGCGCCTCCAGCAAGGGTGCTGCTGCCGCTGCGACCGCATTTTGTAACTGCCCCAATGCAGACCACAAACCGGATAACGCCATGTTGGCTTCGTTGCTGTACTGTGCAAGATTTTGAAATCCACTTCCCAATCCGCTAAACACGCCAGAAAATGCCCGCGACAGGATGGAAAACCGAAGCAGATTCGTGATACTGCTCACATGCCTGGATAAGTTTCCCGTACTTGCACTGCAGCTATCAATCCGGCTTTTGGTCTTGGTAAATCCGCCGATAATTCCGCTGATTTTTGCATCCACTCTGGACAACAACCCAGATACTTTCTGCAACCCGTTCCGCCATTTTTCGAAGCCGTTGCCTTTTTCAGTCGCTTTTCCGGCAGCATCCAGCTGTGCCTGCGTCTGTGCTGCCTCGCCGGTCAGTCGTTCCAACTTCTCGTTGGCAAGCTGCAATTCCCCGTTAAGTTTTTGCACTTCTGCGGTGCTTTCCGGATTCATCCGGGCAGTTTCGAGACGATTCTGTAAAGACAGTACCTTATCTTCCAGTTCATCGTATTCCGGATTCAGGGCGTCAATTTGTTTTTCGACTTCCTGTAATCCATATGGGGTAAGCCCCATAGCCTCCTGATCTCGTAAATCAGAGAGCTTATCCAGTAGCGGCTGCATCTGTTTGTCTACCGCTGCAAACTCTTTTTCTGCCGCCTTCAACTGCGCTTCCAGATTTGCAATGGTTGCATTTCTGGCGTTTCCAGACTGTAAATCAAGCAGCTTACGCCGCAGGTTGTCGATTTTAAAGCCCTGCTTGTCGATCGCTTCCTGCTGCCGCTTTAACTTCGCAGTAAGGTTGTCTACTGTCTTCCCAGCGTTCCCCGTGTTCGCCTTCCCGACGATGCTGTTCACGCGGGACATACAGCGGTCAACGATCGCTTCTGCTTTCTGGGTTTTCTGTGCGACTGCATCCATTTCTTTTTTGTATTTGGTTGCACTCGCCTCGATAATAACCTGCAGGCGTTCCAGTGTCGTCCCTGACATCAGCTTTCCTCCTTTCCACTGTGCGCCTGCCGCCAGAGTCGGTTATGCTCCTCCGCAAATCTGCGCATTCTTTCGTTTCGTTTTATCAATTCTCGATCTACTTTTTCTGTCTCTGGGAATAATGTAGGGTAAAAATGTTGTACTGTACGGAAATCGCTGTCTTTTTCTCCCCACACCGCATCCCTGATCTGCAAAGCTAATACCTGAAGGCTCAAAGCCCGCACCTTAAATGCTTCGTCTTTTTCTTTCTGCCGTCGATCTTCGCGTCTGCGATAGGAATCGAACAGATCAACTACCTCAGCAAGACTGCATTCCCAGAAAAAAGACGGGCTGTATCCCATGTCCAGAAACTTCGGATACAACTCGTCCAGTAACTCGCTTACAGTTCTTTGCGCATTTCCGCCAGTGACTCGGACATTTCCGCTGCCACCGATTTCGATAAAAAACCGCTCACCAGGAATACTTCCAGGTATACGTTGGTAAAGAAGCTCAGCAGGTCGCCGCCTTCCTGCTCGTATTTGTCATACAGGGACTCCATATCCTTTGCAGATACCTTATGCGTCCACGGCTTCATCGCCGTGTGTGCAACATCCAACATAACGGTCAGCGGTGGCATCCCGCCCTTGAACGACATCAGCTCCATGATTGAACCTTTATATTTCGCTTCCAGCTCTTTGACACCTGCAGTCTGCAGCTTTAACCTGTAAGTCTCTCCACCGACCTCCCAGATTGCAAAAGGATTTCTCTGCGGCGCTTTCTTTTCTTCCTGCACCGCAGCCTTTTCTGTAGGCTGATAAGTTTCATTCTGCATAGGCATCTGCGAACCAGGTGTTGTATTTCCAAAAAAGTCCATTTATGTTGCCCTCCTTTACGCCGGATCGGTGAATGTAAGTTCGCTCTGCAGTGCCATCGTTACATCAAACTCAATAACGCCGTTGACGCCGCCGCCTGTTCTTTTCACAGAGGGCTGTGCCGCAAACTCGATTTTCGTTCCATCCGGATCAGTTTCCTCAAAATAATAGGTTTTCTTCGATGCTTCCATTTCGCGGAATTTGCGGTAAGAGCTTTCCGCCGAGCTGTTGTCGTACTTGAACTTATAGACCATATCGCCCGGATCACCGATGCCCATTTCATACTGTTTTACCTTGTCCTTTAAGGTAGTGTTTTCTACTTTTTCAGGATCAGAACCAATTTCAGGGATTTCCTTTAATCCTGCAAGGTCTGTATAGCTTGCTCCCTCTTTGGTTTCTTTGTAGCCTAAAGCTGCTCCATTTGCCAGCATTTCACATTCCTCCTTTAATAATTGTTACCGTTCCAATACACAATATCGGAATCCATGTCAATGATACCTTCATAACGCATCTGTTTATGTCGCATGCCGGATGGATCCGGGACATCGCTGCAGCCGGTTCGCACCAGCCCAAGCGCGGCAATGGCAGCATCTACAGCCTGCGCCATCCCCGATGTGCTCCCGCTATTCCAGATATCAATCCGGTAACGAACAGATGCTTTATCTTCCTTGTTTGCGGTACGCTCATACACCCTGTTTTCCTCTTCGGTGTACTGGATCGCCGGAAGATCCACCCAAGATGTCGGGTATACATCTGACACGTTGTCGCACACCGCCTGCAGCGCCGCAAACACTTCGTCTTTTACATTTTTCACAGTTTTCTTACCTCTTTTCTCAGATCGGCGGACAAGCGCCGGATAATCTCGCCCTCGTTGTTTTTCAACGCCGGGTACATAAACGGGCGCGCTGCCTGCCCTCTGGTGTAATATCCGATTACCTTGTCGCCGTCTCTGGCAATTCCAAAGCCATAGGACTGCGCCGCTTCCACAGACATTGCATCCGCCGGTATCACCCAACCGCGCTGTTTGTACACCGGATGCACATCCGGAGATATTCCGGCGTGGTGGGCTTCTCCGTTTGGACCCGTACCAAACTCCACATATGGCGCATACTCTTTGTTGGTGTAGCAGATCGCAACCATCCGATCAGAGTATGTTTCCATTTGTGTCAGGATGCTCTGCCGCAGCTCACCGCCGCCGCTTCCAAAACGCCTTACCGGTGCTTCCTCTTTTGCTGAAGCCTGCACAAGCGCAATCTGTCTACCGATGCTTCCACGCAACCCGGCTGGAAGCCTGGATAACTCAGACATATGCCTGCTCAGATCCTCAAATTCCACCTTCAAATCTGCGTTCCACCTCCAACACAAGATGTCCATAAGGATAAACCGCCACGACTTTATAATCCGGTTCCTGATCCGGCGCGGAATAAATACAGATACCGTCGTTCACGGACACGGAGAAGCCGTCATCAAACTCGTACCGTACTTCTCTGTTCTCCATAATCTCCCGATAGTCTCCATCAAGGCGTAAATTCCGGATGTTCGGCAAACGGATTCCGTAACGTTCCGCCTGCAGCTTTCCGCCACCTGCCCACATTTCCGCAAAAAAAGAAGACGGCGTGCCATATTCGATCGTGGTCACGCCCTCCTTATCTTTTACCGGAATCGCACGCCTGTGATTGCATTCAATCAGTCTGTTCCGTCTCAGTCTCATAGACCCGTCCTCCTACTCTTGCCAGCCTGTACCGGTTCAGGATGTCATATATTTGCTTCGGTGCATTATCGAAGCTGTAGGATTCGCCGGATGCGCTCCGGCTGCTCTCACCTTCTGTCCCGAGCCGGTTATATGCAATCAGCGCCAGTTCACGGACGGTATTATCAAGCTGCGGGATCATCCGTGTTCTGTTCGTGTAGGACAGGACAAACTGTTCTGCATCCTCCAGCAGTACGGTCAAAATAACGCCGTCCTTTTCTCCGGTAAGAACCTGCAGTTTTTCGATGTTGTCCATCAGATCACATCCTTTAATACTGCCAGAAGTTCCTCTTTATTCAGTCCAGAGGTTCCATCCAGCCCTTTCCTTTTTGCCAGCGCACGCAGCGCGGAAACACTCATTTCTTCCAGCGCTTCCGTCTGCTCTTCGCTTTCTTCCTGCGGTACAGGGTCCATTTCCTCGTATCCTTCCGCTTTCAGTTTCCGGATTCTTGCAGGATCATCGGTTTCCCGCTCCACATTTTTAAAGATCAGCCGCATATCAACCCTCCGCGTCTTTGATGTTCAGGAAGATGCTGTCCAGTTTGTTATCCAGTACCCAGATGTCATGGAATCGTCTGTAATCCATCTGCCATGCGTTCAGTTTCTGGTTTGTCATAGGATCAAAGATTCTCATCACATCCTGTTTGGTAACTGCAATCGGCGTAGTTCTGGGGCAAATAAAGAAGTTCAGGTCTTTTGCAGCATCACCTTTATTGTAACCGCCAATTTCCTGCCCGACAGTCTTGCCGTCCAGAATCTTAATAGCGCTGTACATCCGGTTGGATGGTGTGGAAATGATCGGCACGCCATCCACAGAAGGTACCTGCGTATCAATGCCGCCCTTTGCAAATGTCACCGACGTAATCTTTCCTGCAAGCTCCAACTCCAGCTCCATAATAAAGTCAGGGGTTGCGTGGCATACCAAAGGACCATTATACAGGTCTCTTACTGCCTTAATGCCCTCTTTCAGTTTTCTCAGCGCAGAAGTGCTTGCAGCGCCCGGGGTATAGCCATATTCGATCATGCCCGCTTTCTTTGCGGTAATTGTTTCTGTTGCAATTTTAGAAATACGGTATGCGTCGATTTCCGGAATTACAAAAGTTCTCTGAAATTCCCCCATAACTGCGGCTGCAGTGGTCACAAAATTGTTTTCGTCGACATCCATCGGGTCAAGCTGGAACATTCTTCCTCTGTCCTGCGTCATTTTCCTGGTTTCGTATTCCAGAGTAACGCCGCCCTGCTGGTAGCCGTTGTCTCTGTCGTAATCCGCAAGCCCCTGCACAGACATCTTCGGAATCTTGATCTCCGCGCCGCCGCTGTACTTAACCTGTCCTGCGTTTCCGTCCATCCATCCGGTTACAGCTTCTCTAACTGCAGCTTTATCCAGAGTCTTCTGGAACAGTGTTGCAGTCGCTAATGTGTTAATTGCCATTCTTTATTTCCCTTTCCTTTCCGGGTTAGTACCCAATCATAATTTTTTCAACCTGCGCAGCCAGATCATCGCCCTGATCACCTGCCTTTTTCGGCGGTTTCCCGCCTTTCAGCTTTTCTTCTACCGCAGCTTCCACGGCTTCCTGAAACGCTTTTTCGACCGCTGCCATAGAGGATTTACAGCTTTCCGCATCCGTATAGTTCAAAATTTCTGCCAAACCGAGTGGCAACTTTTTCTCGGTAAGGGTATTTTTTGCTTCTGCCATAAGCTCCCGTTTGGTAATGCTTGCTTCCCGGTCTGCAAGTTCCTTTTCGTGCTTCTGTGCCAGATACTGTGCTTTTTCCTCTTTTGTCATTTTGGAGAGTTTTTCTGCTTCGGACAGCTTATCATTCGTAAGTAGTTCCCATTTCTCACGGGCGTTTCCGACTGCCGTTTCAACTGCCTTGTTTACTCTACGGTCAAACTCTGCCTGATTTCCATTTTTCAGGAAATCGTCAAAGCTCTGCCCACTGCTCCCGCTTCCTCCATCGCCTGTGCCACTTCCATTCGATCCGCTTCCGGAACCACCGCCGTTTCCGTCTCCGGCACCAGCACCGTCTCCCTCCGCAAAAAACTGGATATTCAGTGGGTATTTGCATACTGCTTTTGCAAATCTGTTTTTCATGTCTTTTCCTTTCTGCCCAGCCTATTCGTATTCACGCCCGGGCCATTCAGTTTATGGAATCTGCTTCTTTAACGTCTGGCAGAAAAAGACGCAAAAATAAGACGCTTCACCCTGCGTCCCAGAGGGAGATGTTTGGATCACCTATTCCTTTCCCCTGCCTGCTGCCTTCTCAGTTTCCTTTACCGCCTCAGCAACGCCGTCATGGATCAGATGCTCTGCTCTTTCTTTATCTACTTCCAGAACAGTTCCGACTTCAATGATCTCTTTCAGTCTGATGTCGCTGTAACGTTTGATACATTTCACTTTCACCGCTCTCACCTCCCTCCGTTGCGCTGGCGCAATTATTCTTCGTAAATGACATCTAATCCATAGGCTACTGCTGCATCATGCTCTAATCTGCATCCTCTGGCATTTTCCCATCCTTTACAGAAATATGCAGCATGGCACAAGCTCATATTCTCCAAGGATTTTGCAAGAAAGCATAAAGGAATCTGCACGACTCCGCGTTCTTCCATTTTTTCTTTGCTATACCATTCATCTGTAAAAAGGGTATTTACAATTTCATATTCCTTTTCTTTTAATGCATTGATTGCTTTTTCTCTGGTTGCAATAATTTCTGCGTCAGTCTTTCCAGCCATTGGCTGTGATAACATTGCCTTCATGTTCTTCTCCTCCTACATTTTAAAACACTGATTTTCAAATTTCTTATAAGCATCCAAATATAGTTCCTTTTTATCGCCGTTGTATGTCAGTTCGTAGTACATGCCATCCGGAACTGTAGTGCTAAGCAGTGCTTTGTTGTTCTGTAATGCCTTGCAACTCCACACTAAATAAACGTCATTTACATGTATCTGTTGCCGATCTGTCTTATCCATATGTGCATTGGTGTACTCAGCTACCTTTGCTTTACACAGTCTTAAAAATTCTTCATTTTCCATGTTGCTCTTCCTCTCTTTCTTAAAAATGGGTATAAAAATACCACCGGTCTTTTGACTGGTGGTATTTACTCCTTATGATTTTTGCATTCCATACAAATCCGCTTGTAGTCCGGTATACATACAACTTCCTTTGGTACTCCCCAGTCAGGAAGCAGCCCCTCGACATTCATATGGATGTCATAGCATACCGTATCATCAATCTGCTTTTTCAGGATTGGGCACATGACTGTTCTTTCCCGCATACTTTTCTACAACCTCCCTGATTTTTAAGGTATTTCCATCAAACTCTCTGCTCGAAAAAGATGTCCTGATGTTCTTGTTTTCTACATCCACATACGTTGCCCCGTCTTTGCCGTAATAATTTACAAACCTGCCATTCCATCGGGTAAGCGACACATCAGATTCATTTATAAATCGCTCCGCCTCTTCACGACTGACCATGTGGGCACGCTCTGCATTAATGTGATCCGTATCATAGGTATATCCAGAAACATCGAGCTTTTCAGGGTTTACTTTTGCAACTCCTTTTATTCCGGCTTCTTTCAGTGCTGTTTGAACAGCGTAATCCTGTCGGGTATTCCCTGGATTGTTTTTCAGGTACGCCTTTAAGGATTTAAGCTCTTTCCATTTCTCAGGTTCATTATACTTCAAATTCTGGAAATCATCCAGCGTTTTCGGTATGTCGTCGCCAATGATTGCCCGATACCGTTCGAGCTGCTTTCGATCAGAATATCGGTTTCTGATCTTCTTTTCATTCAGCTCCGCGTCCGGATTTCCAATCACATATGCCTGATACCATTGATCGTATGTCATGCCAGCGGGCACATGGATTTCTTTTCCGGTCGCCGGATCGATTGCCCTGCGGGTCAGCCGGGCTAAATCTTCGTCGCTCAGTGCCGCTGTAGTAGTTGACCTGCACCACGGATGCATTGGCGGAGCGTTTACGCCCGTCTGCTGATCCGCAACCCTGAATACTTTGCCATCCAGCTCTCGGCAGATTTTTGATGTCCGCAAGTCCAGCGTTGCCAGATACCGGTAAAATTCAATCTCTGCATCCTCATAGCTCAACATATCCATCTGGGTACATAGATGACAGGATTCTGTCCGGATCAGTCGTCTTGCATAGCTTGCGCCCACAGCAAAGCGCTGCGCAAATACCTCTGCCGCTTCCCGGTCTGTCCTCCCCGTTACCAGGCTTAACAGTAATTCCTGTTTCAGGTCGTCAGCAAGCTTCTGGGTGTTGCCCCATATTCGCTCGGAGTAGTTTGCACCGCTCCACCGGCTGTTAATAACACGCTCTATCATCTTCGGGGAGATATACCCAAAGGAATAGGCAAGACCGGTCTGCCCCCGCAGATCGAACACAGAATGATAATATGCGTCTGCTGCCAGCTCTAAATACCATGCTTCGTGCTCGATCTGCTCCTGCTTATAAATGCTCTGCATAACCTGATCCAGATTGCCATACATCCGCTGCAGCCGTTCCAGTCTTGCCCGGTATGCCGGAGCTTCCAGCTCTCCAAGGAGCTGTTTGCGCTTTTCGCTGTTCCCGTCCTCCGTCGCCTGCCGCAACAGCTGTTTTAATTCGTCGATATCTCCCGGCGTTCTGATCTGGTTCAGCAGCCGCCTTGCATCCGCTTCGCTCAGCCCGTTCTGCTTCTGGTATCGTTCAAAGATTGTATCCATCTTCCCGGCAAAATACCGGGATGCCTGCAGATACAGCTTTGCGATGCTACCCGCCCGCTCTTCCGCTCCAGCCATATAATCAAACATCTGCTGCGCTTTCCGACGTTCCCAGTAATCACTCATCTACATCATCCTTCGACGGTGTGCCCGGCGGCGTATTGCTGCCCAGTCCAAACATGGCTTGCTGCTTTTCCAGATTCTCCTGCTCTTCTTTTTCCACAGCTTCCAGCTCTTCGTCCACATCATTCACAAAAGGAACCTGAGACAGCAACGTTTTCCGGCTTACCTTACCCCACAGGTTACTTACGATCTGGCTAATTTCCAGCAGGTTCTTCGGCATTGCGCGGGTAAAGGTCGGCGTAATACCTGTAATATCTACCGCAATCCCCTTTTTTGAGAGGAAATTGGCAAAAATACGGAGCCGCTTACGCAGCCCCTTGCGGTAATACCTCGTTTTAATCTTCGTAATGTTTTCCATCCCCAGGAGCTTAAACTCCATCGCTACGCCCGACACATTGCCGCCAAACGATTCATCGGACATGCACGGAATATGGGAAAATTTGTGGATGTCCTGCTCGATTGCCTTTTTCAAGATCTCAACACCGGATTCGTCAAACGTCCGCGTGATGTATTCCGCCCTCGCATCTGCAGGCATTTCCAGCAGCTTATCTTCTTTTAACCGCTGCGGCGCTGTCCTACCGTCTGCATCTTTTCCCTCTTCGTCCCCCAGCATAAAGCCATACAGGGCAAGGATCGCATCTACAAACTGCTCTTTATCCGTCACACGGTCGGACATCAGAGCGTTGTACGCGTCGATAAGTGGGATCTGCAGCTCATAGTCCCCAATGCCAAGCTTGTTGTTTTGGTATGCAACGATCGGCACTTCGTCCATGTAGTGCGGTTCTGGCTCTTCCAGCAGCGCCTGTGGTCCTTCGATATCCTCGATGTCCAGCACATAGCGGAAATTCTTCGTAACGACGGTGGCGACATATATAATTTTTGTATCGTGCCCGTCGTCCTTGCGAATGGAGTAGTACACCGCAAACAGCTCATTTTCTTCGATGCTGTCGTCGTATACCATAAAGGTATTTTCCGGGGACAGATTCTTTATAATCAGGTCGGTTTCGCCCTCTTTTGCGTAAATATACTCAAAGGCAAGTCCGTAAATGGACAAATCCAAACCGTTATCCCCGTCCGCCTCATCTGCCCCGGCAAGTTCCAGCGGCTCCGTCAGTGCAGCGATGTCTGCACTGCTCTTGTAGGATACCGGATTCCCAATAAAATAACTGGATGCCGTGTCCGCAATGTCCTTTGCATGGTTACACACCAGCTTATTTTTGCGCTCCGCTTCATCCAGTATCTTATGCTCACCTTCATAATACCTTTTCTTTTTTGCAAGCTTCTCTCTAAACTTCTGATGCTTCATAATCAACAGCCGGATTGCCTGCTTGTCCGGCGCTGTTTCGTCCCACTTGTCCGCGGGCATTGTAAACTTATACATCCATATCACCTCGCTTTAATTAAAGCCGTATTTTGCTTTATTTTTCACACGCCCTGTCCGCTTACTCAGAATTGTATACACAAAATATCTTACTGCGTCCATCGCGTGGTCATTTTCTTTTACCGGTCTGTCCTCGCCCAGCTGTGCTGCTTTTTCATCCCAGATGTAGGATCCAAATTCCATTATCGTATTGATGCAGGTATCGCAAAATACCAGCAAGCCCATGTTAAGCATGGAGGCAACCTCTCGTATGCCATCCTCCACATCGTTGTCTGCTTTCAGGACACGATATCCACGTTTCCTCAGTTCCGCGATAAAAGAAGCGGCTGCCGGGTCTACAATCACTGCTCTGATCGGGACGCCATCCAGCCACTTTTCAAAATCATCTGCATATTCTCCATCTGTTTTCTGTTTCCCTTTCGCACGCCCGGAATAATAATATTCCCGAACGCAGTACCATTTCCCGTTGTTGCCCTTGTTCCATAGTAAAAAAACAGTTGCGTTTTGCGTACCATAGTCGCAGCTTACATATCGCCCGCCGTCTTTCAGACACCGGAAGAAATCTGTTATCTTCTGTACATGCTTATCAGCGTCAAACATGTCATAGATAATTCCTTCCGCCATTGCCCACAAGCCTAAAATGTAGCGTTTGAAAAACACGCCGGTGTACATACTGCGGTACCTGGCTTTGATCTCTTCTGACAGGCTCAAATTGTCGTCCATCGTAAAGTGGACATACAAGATATTTTTTAGCCCTGCTTCCAGCCCTTTTGCTGCGGCTTCCGCCCTGACCTTCGCTGTCTTCTCTCTGCCGAGATATCCGGTCGATTTATTGATCCAGTTTATTTTAAACCAGTGATACGGACCGTCTGGGTTACAGTTAAACCAGTATTTTGACCCTTGTACAGAGCAGCGTCCGGTTGCCTGATTTACAAAGCTTTCCGGCATTAACGCCACTTCATCAAAAAAAACACCCGCCAGCGTAATGCCCTGAATCAGGTCTTGTGATCGTTCATCCTTGCCGCCGAAAATATAAAAATAGTTCTCCACAGCCCCGCGTCTGATAATCACCAGGTTATCCGCCCTGTGATCTGAGACCTGATACCCGCGGCTTTTCAGCATCAGCTTCAACCAAAACAGAACGTTTCGTCTGAATGAACCGATCGTCTTGCCACACATGGCAAAATTCTGTCCGTTAAACGTATCCATTGCCCAGATCGCAAAGGACAGCGACATGCTCACTGTCTTGCCGGATCTGATTGCGCCATCTGCAATGATCCCGTCATAACCCTTTACCGGGGAATCCGGGCACCACCAATTCAGGATTTTTCGCTGCTTTTGCGAAAACGGCTTGAATTGGAAAAAACGCTTAATCTGCCTCATCCGACCAGTCCTCCCCTGCGGTTCCATTCAGTGCCGCAAGGAAACCATCGTCTGCTGCCGCATCCTCATCTTCTGCGACATTTGTCTTCGCTTTCAGGACAGCGATCCGGGCGCGCTGCTCTTCCGTTGCCAGATCCATATGATCCGTCAGCCAATTCATTGCCTTCATCCGGTCCATCAGTTTCACACTTGCACCATCTTTCCCTTGCTTGACTTCGGCAATAAGCGTCCCATCCACATCCGTTGATTCCCTGAATTTTACCACGTTTATTTCTTTTGTCAGCGGAATTTTTTCTCCCGTCTTTTCATCCGTCACCGTGATCGGCCCAAACGCCCCCATTACTGGAACGGTTTCACGCCCAAACGAAACATAATCCGTCATATCCGCAAATGCAATATCCATATACTTCTGAAAAATATCATGCTCATCCAAAAGCTCGCGGTTCAGACGGTTCTGTTTCAGCTTCATAATCTCATCCCGGATACAAGGATTTACAAGGAGACGGTATCCTTCCGAATTTGCGACATCATAGCTGCTGCCATATGCTTTCTTATATGCTTTTGTAGCGTTGAAGCACCGAACATAATATAAGCAGAAAAGCCTTTGTTTATCTGTTAAATCAGCATTTTCCAATACTTGACCAACATCTTCCGCAACGGCTCTTTTACTCTTTTCTTTGGTTGCAACCTTTTTCCCTTTTGGTTGCAACTTTTTTTCTTCAAGGTTGCAACCTTTTTTCCAGTATCTCGACGCCCAGGACTTGACCGTCGAAAGACTTACCCCATACTTTTCAGCGATCTCCTTATACTTCATTCCTTCCTGATAATCCCGAAAAGCCTGTTCTCTTACTTTCTCACTTTTCACCTCACCACCTCTCAATTCATTTACAAATAAAATCCTTCCGGACTTTTGACAGCCCTTAACAGCATTCCGCTAGGAGGATCAAGGAGAAACCAATGTTGGCACGTTGGCCAGTGGACCATGCAGGAATCGAACCTGCGACCGACCGGTTATGAGCCGGATGATCTGCCACTGATCTAATGGTCCAGATTTTTAGGGAAAAAGAAAGAAGCAGGTTGTTATGCCTGCTTCTGTAATCCGTTTAATTTTTTCATAAGGGCTTCCTGCAATACCTGTGAAAAATTGATGTTTTCACGCACGGCAGCTTCGTTCAGCCACTCCGGAATTGTTAATGTCTTTTTTACCGCTTTTGAAGAATGTCTTCTGCGATATTCTGCCATATCAAATTCTACAATGATAAGCGTTCCATCCTCTGCATCCACACGATCCAGCGGAGACGCTTCTGGAATAACTTCTCCCGCATCTTCCATTGTGCTTAAGGACAATCCCAACGCATCCACTGCCATCTCATACGCGTCCTGCATGTCATCCCCTTGTGTCATACACTCTGGAATATCCGGAAAGCTTACCCAGAACCCACCTTCCTCCGCTTTATGAAAAACTGCCGGATAAAATAACCTTTCCATATATAACCTCCATTTCAGGTGGCAGGGCTATTTCAGCCCCGCCTGTTTCAATATTGCCTGCTCCAATCCCTTTTTCAGGTCTTTGGAGTGATAAGGAACGACTACGGTTCTGCCGCTATCCTGATTTCTCATTTTAACGTGAGAACCATTCTGGCTGAGAATAACATACCCAGCTTTTTGCAGGAAACTTATCATTTCCTTTGGTGTCATTGGCATCTTTTGTATCTCCTTTCCTTATCATGGTTATATTGTAACACGTATTTATACGTATGTCAATGGTTGATATACAAAAATACCCAGCCGTTTGACTGGGTATCCTGCAGAAATCATCATTTTCAGGGGAAGTAAATTCTTTCACTGCTTGCAGTATATACTATAACATTTTAAAACCGAAAAAAGCGAAAAAAACGAAATTATTTCATGAAATTTGTAAATTCCATTCTTACACTATCCCCCGTTGCCTTCCTCCCCATCTTCACAGCCACCTCCTCCCAGGTCAGCTCTTCGAGGAATTTCCACCGGATGATCCGCTGCATCCGCGCCGGGATCGTCAGCATCCACTCTTCCACGTTCAGCTTAATCTTCTCTGCGTTCGCTTTCCGGCGCTCCAGCAAGCCTTCGTCCCACCGAAGCGCACTGTCGTCTGCATAGGTAAATGTCGTCCCTTCGATCTTGAAATGCTGCGGCTGGTACGGGAAATCCGGATTGCTCCCGCTTACATTCGTCTGGATGATTGTCTTGCGCTTTTTCTTTAATGCCCGGATGTCCCGTTCTGTCTCCTGGACCAGCGCACATGCATCTATGTAGTCGTTTAGGATGTTTTTATCCATCGGTGCCACCTTCTTTCTCATCCATTTGCTTACTTAAAAATCAAACCTATCTTTCGTGTACTGCACATAATCCTCCTCGCTAAGGTACAGGTACAACCTCAACGACCTCGATCCATCCTCGTACACCTTCCCTACCGCAATGATCCGGCTGGATTCATCGCAGGCGTAAACATCTTTTTCTAAAAATTTTTTCTCCCTGCGTTCCCCGTCCATCTCGTATATAACAATCGCTCCACCGTCCACAGCCATATAATTTATTACCGGACAAATTATGGTAATGTCCCTTCCATAATCGTAGCACCCGCTTAAAAATACTGTCATTGCCATCGCAACCGCTATTGCTCTTATCTTTTTCATAAGCTTCCGCCTCCCATAAATGTCCTCATCATTTGTTTTTTCCACCCTGCAAGTTCCTCCGTTGTCTCCAATCCTTCACAGGTTCCTCGTTCGCCTGCTGCCATGTTTGATATATCTCCACCTGTTATCGGATTCCACGCTCTATCATCTATATAGACATCTGCTCCCACCTTCCGGCAGTCCCCTCCGAAAAATTCAATTCTTTCCGGAAGATTTTCATTCACGGTGTCAAATTTCAAACCATGTCCCTGACACCACTCTACTGCCTTCTGAAGCGGCTCCCCGCTCCGGCAGGTCCACAGGATTACTTTATCTCCCTGCTGCCTGCGTCCGACCAGATAACCGATCAGCTCCTGATTCGGTTCCCCGATTTCCGGCCACCTGTTTTCACACAGCGTCCCGTCGAAATCTACAGCATATGCCTTGCTCATTTCCTTTTGTTCCATCTTTTTCCAAGATCTCCTATCTCATAAACATCATGTTCCCACCGCCGTCCAGCCCATAGTTCGCGATTGACCAGAACAGAAGCATAAAATACAATATCATCATAACTGTGACAATCAGTATCACTTTCCATGTTTTCATTATCGCCCCCATCCGTACCCGTAGATATCCGGGTACATCCCGTTTTCCATCATTGATTCCATGTACCTCTCATACGCCTGTCCATCATCGTGTCCGATAAACCACGCCGCTTTGCCGCATAAAGTCCAAAGTAAAGCTCCTGTCACGATTGCTGCCAGAATCACGACCAACACATCTTTCAGATTCATGTGCGTTTCGCCTCCCCTGCCAGCACGACCTGGTACATTCCCTGCCATTTCATCCGCTCCCGCGCATAGCGGTTCACCCTTGCTTTCGGCAGCCCTATGAGCGTTTCAATTTCTGATGCCCGGTATATTCCCATATACCGCCCTCTCTTATAGATCTTGTATGCACATGCTGTCCCCCTCATCTCCTCCGCTCCTTTCCAAATTCCAGTGCAGGGAAGCGCCGCTTACTTTCTTTTACGTCCACTTCTTTCCCGCTGCTATCGCGCATCCCTGCTGCCTCCTGTACTCCTTTTCTCTTCTCCGTCCCATAAATCTCCGCATTTGTGATGCAACATCTGGTTCCCTTCGCGTTCTCGACGAGAACATGGTGCGGGTATTGTTTGATCACTGTTGCCCGGCGTTGCGGCGCAGTCTTTTGGTTTTCATCCTTCTGTGCCCATGCTTCTCGAATCATAATCTTATCTCCCGGTTTCAATTTTTTTACTGGTAACATCCTGCGCTTCCTCCTTTGTTTCCCAAAACACAAATCCTTCCGGCGGTACCGTCCTGCTGCCTGGCTGTACTTTTTCAATCTCTTTCCCGGCATCACCCCAATCTGCAGACAAATGCTTTTTTTCATTTACGCTGTCTTTCCGATATGTGACCTTTTCCCGCGTCCATCCGGGATACATCCGCCGCATCCGCTTTTCAAGCATCCTTATCATTTCCTTCCGGTTATCAAGATTCCCGTTATCGAGCATCTGATGGTGCCAGACGCACCCAAGCACTCCATTCTGCTCCACTCCCATCCCCAGCTGAGAACGCGGGACGATATGCATGATCTGCAGTGCCGTCCGGCAGTAGGCCGGGTCTTCCGGCGGCTCATATCCGGCCGCGCAGAAGACGCAGGTTTCATTATCACGCTTATGTATCGCTTTCCGGTCTTTCGCTGTAAATTCCAGCTGCCGCGTCAGCTTCTTTTTCACTCTCTTCTTCATCCTTTCTGCCCTCTTCTGTTTCTTTTCCCATCTGGTCGATGCTCATCTGTCCCGGTATCTCTTCCGGCGGCGCTGGAAGGATCTCAAACTGCAGCGCAACATATCCTGGCACCAGCCCACCGTGGTCGTTTATCAGGTGCGTTATCCTGATATCTATCTCTGCGCCGGTCTGCTCCCCATCCTTCTGATGCTGCAGTCGCACTGTATTTCCGACCCGGTACGGGTCATGAGTGCGTAGGATCAAAAAACGCTGTCCTTTCCGGATGTCTGTCATCATGTTCGTCCCCATCGGATAGGTATAGACTGCGTCCTCCGGCGGCAGCTCTATGTGGCGGGGTTCCTTTTTCTCCGGTTCTTTCCAGGTTTCGGAGTTCCTCTTCTGCTCCCCTCGTGGCAGGCGCTCCGGCCCGATTTCTTCCGGTACTTCCGTTTCAATTTCTTCGGATTCCGTTTCAATTTCTTCCAGATTCGTTCCGTTCTGCCCTGCTGCCGGGTTATTTTCTTCCGTGACCGCTGGGCTGACGCGGGACGTTTTCCTGCTTTCCGGTTGCACCGGTGCAACTCCCGGCATTTCTGCGCCGTACACGGTTTCCCAGCTCTCTTCGGCGCTGTCGCTGCCCATCAGCAGGTCAAACGCTGCCTCCATGTCATCCCATCCATATCCCTGCTTCTCGCCGCTTCGCACGTTTACCAAAACCATATCTCTGTCTGCACCTTTGAGCGACAGCATCAGCCTTCCAACTCCGTGGATACGAGCGCTGTGCATCCCTTCTCCTGCCGGCGCCATGATCTCCATGACCTCTTTTGCCAGCTGCTCCACGCTGTCCGTCCCCATGTATGTCTCCCACAGCTTACAGTACAGCGCCGGAATGTCCTGCCCCAGTTTCCACAGTACCCGCTGGAGGTCATTTTCCAGACGGTCGTAGATGTCTTCCCGCTCCTCCATCAAAATCTCGAGATCCGTGGTCTTTTCCTCTTCCGCCACCTCCGCTCGGATCGCCTGAATATCAGATTTGCTATAGTCCGGGCTGATCTCCTCGTTGATCCACTCCGGGAGCATCAGCATGATGGACAGCTTTGCCCGTCCCATGCCCCTGTACTGTTCCTGCAGACGCGGTGCGTACCCGCCTTCTGCGAACCGGTCGTTGATCGCGATAAACCTTGATACTGCCGACTTGTCCAACCCATACTCCCTCTCTGCAAACTCATTGACCGTTGCATATCCGGATTCCTGCAGCACCGCCGTGTCCCGCGCTACCTTTAAAAGATAGCCGATCTTTACAAACCCTTCCTCGACTTCCTCCACCACGGTATCCATCGTCTGCTTAAAATCCGCATAATTCCCATATTCCAGAGCCTTTTTCCCGTATTCAATCAATTCTCCCACTTCACACTGCCTCCATAAAATCTTCCATAAGCCCCTGCAGGACTCTTGTATTGTTCTTTTCCCTCAGCTCCTGAAGGTTTTCTTCCCGCTTTACAGCGCTGATCTTTGCCAGCTCCCGTTCGGATGCCGTCAGGCGCTTTTTGATAACCTTCTGCCACTCACGCAAAAAACCCCGCACATTCTCGATCCCCGTCTCCTCATCCAGATAGGTTCTGTGCTGTCGGATGGTGCCGCCCGGCTCCACCTCCAGCGTGTAATACGGCACGTCCGGCGCGGACGTTTTCCGGAGGAAGAACACGTAAGTTTCCCGATTCCGGATCCGCTCAAAATACCGGTCCGAAGAGCCTGCGCAATGATGCAGCGCATTTCCTTCCACCGCGATGTCCACCAGCCTGCGGGGGACGAGCACCATGTACTCTTCTCCGGTGTATTCGTAGATCTTGCGGACTACTTCCAGATTATCTTCCGCGCCGGGGTATTTGCCCGCCATCTCTTGCGCTTTTTTCTCCCACGCTTCCCGGTTCTGTGCGATATTATCCAGAATCTCCTGCTGCCTGATCTCCTCCACAGCCTCATCGTGACGGCGCTTTAACTGGCGCGGCCGGCTTACCATCTCATCAGATAGGTCTTTCCCCAATCTCCGACACATACTCAGATAGTCCCGATGCTGTTCAATAACGCTTCTTATCGATTTTCCCGGGTAGGATTCCGCCTGCTGCCTTATGATGTAATTTTTAAATTTCAGCAGCGACATTCCTCCGGGGATCTGCCCCGGCGATACCTTTTCCTGCAGCACCCATTCCAGTGCTTCCTTCGGCAGTTTCTCTTTTGTCTCTTCTGACCAGCGCAGCCACTCCAGCATCGCTTCCCCGCCATCCGCATCCCGCAGGCGGTTGATCTTCTGGCGGTCCTCCAGTCTCAGCACCTCTTCCGCCGTCTTCCCGTCCAGGTCCAGCGTCCCGCTGTAGGAACAGAAAAACAGGCTGATCCACTCGGTGGTTTCTTCCAGCAGCCTGTAAAACCTGCCTTTTGCCAGATACTCCACCACGCTGTGCATCCGTCTGTCGGCGCATGCCATCATCCGGTTATAGTCCGCGCAGATCCCTGCGGCAGCCATCCACTCCATGATTCCCGTCCAGTCCTCATATTCCGTATCCACAAGACATTCTCGAATGCCCTGTGGATACAGGTAACACTTCCCCATCCGACGATTTGCTGGGTTGCTTTTGTCAAAGCACACGCCCTTATCATCCCTGCCCCAGCAGTTATACCGGATCTGGCATATGTATTTTTTATGCCCTCGCAGCGGCATGACCCGCACGCCCTCCGACAGGTGGACGTGCTCCCCGTCCGCTGTCCACTCCATCCTGATGTCAAAATGCCTGCACACCGACATGTCTGCACCCATATCCTGCATCAGGCACACCTTCCCGCGCTCCATGATCTTTCCTGTCCGCCGTTTGACCTGCGCCTGCACTCCGCAGGAAGGGCACACCGACATGTCATTGTGTTTTCCCGGCACGTTTTTGGCATCAGACCTGCCCCCGCAGGCGGTACAGGCATATTGTTTTTTCCCCTTGTCCCAAAAAAGATAATGCTTCCCGCCGCCTGCTGCCTTTAACGCCCAGTCCCGGAAGTCTTCCGGGGGCTTCGGGGCGCGTTCCTGTAGCCTGCGTTCCCTCTCCATGCGGCGCTCCTCTTTCTTTTCCCTCTGATCCCTGCCGTAGTCTGTTTCCACATCGTCGATTAGCACAAGCCCCTCTGTCCAGTTCCTCCATGTTTTCCCGTCCAGTGCCTTTTTAATCAGGGCGCGGGATTCCGGCGGGTCGTACTTTAAAGTTTTCTCAACGGATCGTCCGTTGTCGTACCAGTCCAGCCCGCCTGCTGCCCGGTGGGCTTTCATCACTGACCACTCCCCGGTCTTTGCGTCCCATGTCTCATATTCTCCGGTGTCCGTGTTCATACAGTATCGGCAGGTCAGATCCTTATCCCGGTACATGTTCAGGATCAGGATGTTCTCCACGTTCTGCACGGTAACCACTTTCCCTTTCTTTTTGGTCTTTATCGGCGTTTCCCGCAATACCAGCCGTCTTTTCATTCGCTTTTTACCACCTTTCCGTTTTTGATCGCGTACCACACATCCGGCAGGATGTCCCCGCCGACCTCGAATACTTTCGCCGCCTCAAACTGCCCCTTTTTGGGTTCTTTCAGCAGCGCCAGCACACTCCCCGCCGACCCCTTTACTTTCGGGTCCTTCCCACGGGCAATGGCGATCGCGCCGGCCCCCTGCCCTCTGGCAGCATCCTCCGCCACGTCCAGCAGCCTCCCCTTACGCTTCCAGTCTCGCTCCGGGAAGCTCACCATATACATACATGCCGCCGATGCGATCTGTTTTGTATTCAGTTCCCGGACGATGTGCATTTTTGTACAGGCAATCTGGACGGATCCGTCCTCATCGATGCTCCCTCTGGCTTCTACCTGACAGTACCGGTTCCCGTTTCCCAGCGGATACCATCTCAGGCAGTCCAGGACATACTCTGCGCAGTGCATCCCTGTCCGCGCCGTCTTTGAGCTATCCTCCTCCAACACGTCTCCCACATGGTACTGCTTTTTTCCGCTCCCGAAGCTTGCGGTAAAATCCGGCGCAAATCCCTTGTATGCGATCATTTTCCCGCCCCCGTGTAGTATTCCGTGATGATGCGGCGCGCCCGCGCCATCCCGGGGATGCCCAGCTTGACCGGATAGCCCTGCTTGATACCTGCTGCCTTTACGATCTTCTCATCCACATTTTTTGCATTTTTAAAACTCCATACAAGCAGCTTCGCAATGCACCCCCGCAGGCTCTTCTCTTTTTTCCGGACTGCTTCCGCCGTCTCCGGGTGCTCCGCGCACTGGATACGGATATAGGTCAGCCAGTCCTCCATGATCTCCTGCGGCTCCAGCTCTGCTGCTTCTACCTTTAATTTTCCAAGCGCTGCCATGATGGGTGTGCACAGCTCCGGCGCTGCGCCGTCTATGTAGTCCTCTGCATCCTCCCGGTCAATTCCGTTTTCTTCTGCGATGCCATAGATTGCATCGATATCTCCTTCCGCCAGTTGTGCGGCGGCGGCACGGTTCAATTCTTCCGCAGAGTCAAATTCTCCGAATTTTTCAAACAACATTCCGATCCCTCCTTGCGGGGCAGTCTGCCCCGCTGTGTATTCCGTGATATATATTGCATGGTCGTCATCATCAACGGGTTTCTTGAGGTGTTTCAACCATTTTTTTCAGTTTCTCCTGCATCCAGAGCTGGTATGAGTGCCCGCCAGCCCGCATAAAGACCAAATGCGGAGCCATTTTCAGCACAATCTCCTGCCATAAATCCTTGTGCTTTATATCCTGCCCTTTTGCCGTCTTCCAGCCCCGCTCCTGCCACTCCTCCAGCCATCCGTTTTCAATGGTGCTCCGTATCTGGCTGCTGCCCGCATGGGCATTAATCACACAAGGCAGCCGCAGTCGGTCCAACGCTGCAGACAACGCCTGCATAATCAGCACGTTTTCCTTCTCCGCCTCCCAGTCCCCAACCTTCCATAGGGTCACAGGGTCGCCCCGCCGGGTAACAAATTCCAGAAGGTACATCCACCTGCCTCCCTGCTGCCTGGGACCGTGTACTGTTGTCTCTATGTACAGGTTGACCTGCGGGCTACTTTCCATGGTGTTTCCCTCCTTTCTTCCGCTTCCGGCTGTATCCGGGCAGCATGACCAGCGTATAGCAAAAGGTCTCGTGCCCGTCATAGCCGCTGATGCCCCGGCGCACACTATCCCGGTCTAAGTAATACCCTTTTGGGATTCTAATCTGCCCCAGCTCCCGGCTCTTGATCATCTTCGGTTTCCCGATTGTCGGCTTTTTTAATCCCTGTGACGGATACCAGAGCTTTTTCGTCTCCTTTTCTTCTGTCTCCATCGTCCTTTTTGCATATTTGACAAAATACTCCGCAATCTTCCGGTAATTTCCATCGGTGTAGAGCGGGTCTACATGGATTCCGCCCTGCTGCCAGCACTCCCGCAAAAGCTTTAGGTCTGTTTCCTGCATGACCAGGTGGTGGTGCCACGCTCCCTTCTTGCCGACTTCCATTACGCGAATGTACTTCGGCGGCGGCATCCCCAGCTTTTTTAAGCGGCGTTTTAAACGGTCGTAGAAATTTTTGAAATCCTTCTGCATCCTGTCAGAACCTTCCGGCCGGTTCTCTTTTTTATAATCCAGCGTCACCAGTAGGTCCCCATCTTTAAAATTCTCTGCCATCAGCCATCCCAGCATCTGTGTTGCCCGCCTGAGGTTACCTTCCTTCTGCGCCGGTGTCGTCCCGTTCTTTCTTTTCTCCCTCGGCCCTTTCCTCCCCGTCCGGCGCTGCCCCTGCAACACTGTCACCGTCCGTCCAGCTTTGATCCGTTTCTCCACTACCGCCATATCATCTGTGCCCCTATCGTTAATATCCTTTACCAAGCTTTTAAGCGGATTTTCCCGCTTTTTTCTTGATTTTTTCGTCACAGAGTGATATATTTTTAGTAGGTTATTTTCGTCTCTGGACGATTAGGACATGCGCGCCAACGCATGTCCTTCTTTTTTATGTATTTCTTTTATGTATTTCTGACTGACGCTTCATAAAGCGCTTTCTGCACCAACTCTTCCGGAAATGCTCCATTTCTCAAAATCTCTCCCTTTCCGCCACGCACTCCGAACAGCTCCTCTTTGATATCCTCTGACAGCTCCATTGTCACAGCAACGCTGCGTGCCACTTCATACCGCGCTTTCGCCTTACCGTACTGCCGCTGCTTCATCAGGTTCTGGAATTCTTGCGCCAGTCCTCGCATTTTTTCCTCAGCTTCTTTTTCTGTCAACATCTTCCTCTGCCCTGCTTTTCATAATCTCCTCTACCAGTTCCCGAATTTTCTTCTCCACAGAGCTTTCTTCATAATCAGATGACGCATGCCGAATTCCCACCTTTACCGCATGCATAATCTCTTCTTTCGCACTTTCTCCATTACTTCCATTTTCCACTAACGCTTCCATTATTGCTTGTACAGCTACAGCAAGGTCAGTCAGCACAATCGACCTTTTCCCTTCCACTTTTACACTTCCCATATGTGATTTAATCATTGCATTCTCTCCATTCCCGCCTTATACTAAAGGCGTAATATTTTTTCATTGGCGCTGGTACTTTGGTCGGTTCAGCGCCTTTTTCTTTTCCGGCTTCTTAATTCTTCTTCGCGTGCCGCGCACAACACTGTTGCCACAAAGCAGCCGCCGGCGGCGACCGTCAGTACCGTCGGCGTGATCATCATGCCAAACGTCTCCCACATAATCAGCGCTGCCGTAATCAGCACAGATCCGGTCATCAGACACACATCAGACTTGTCCATCTTCACTTTCACCTCCTGTTCTCCAGTTCGAATATTGCCCACCTCAGCGCCGAAGCCGCTTCGGTATCCTTTTTCCGCTCTTTTTCTTCCAGCAGCTCATAAAGCTTGTCGATCTTTCTCTGTTCATCCATGAGTTTCTCATCTCCCGAGCATCTGCAATAATTCATCATCTGTAAAATGCAGCACCTTATCCAGCGCCCATATTTCGCCCAGCCGGATTGTTTCGCCCTCTGCCTTTCTTTTTGTGAGGGTATTTATATTGATTATGTTCCGGCGGTCAAGATCTCTTCCCGTCAGCCCGCTGCGGGCCAACCCGATGTTGATAACCCGCCGGACGGCTTCTTTGCGGTCCGCATAAAGACCGATTGCTTTTGTTTTTGGCATGACGTTACCTCCCGCTTTTCTTTCCATTTGTTATTTCGGTTGTATTGATAACCGATACTCCCACTACGCCAATTGCTGTCGCCAAATATAGAAAAGGAGTTTCAAAAGCCGTCTCTTTTATTGGTGAATCTCTTCGCCAACTTCTCGTTGATGTAGTGAGCGAAACAGCCAAAAAAGCTCTGTTTCCTTAATTTCTTTCCGCAATATTGACAGTAATGGTCTGTTTTCAGAACAACTCCCTTGCAATAAGCACAGTGATAAACTTTTTCTTGGTCAGAAATTCTATCATTGTGCTTTTTGGCATTCTTTGAAGCATATCCCATCTTCTTTCACCCCATCTACTCTTCTGTTTGGAAAAGATAATCCACAGTACACTCTGGATCTACTTCATTTTTAATCTCTATACACTCGGCTAATGTTAAAGGCGCTTTGCCGTTTAATTTTAACGACAGCGTGGTTGGCGTTTTATGAATTCGTTCAGCAAGCATTGCCCTTGTAATTTTCCGACGTGCCATTTCTGCATCCAAATTCGGAAACATTTCTTTTTCTCCTTTCTCGAATTTTCGTGATTACAATTTTAGTATACACGAATTTTCATGATTGTCAATCTAAGTTTTATGATTTTTCGAGATTATTTTTTTGCACATACTTATATACTCTTGATTTTTCGATATTTATATAGTATCCTTTCATTAAAGGAGGAAATCACGATGGAAATGACTGAACTCAAAATAAAGGAAATGATTATAAATAGATATGGCAGTCTAAAAAAATTTTGTGAAGTAATAGATATGCCTTGGACAACTTTAGACAGTATTTTAAAAAGGGGCGTAGCTAACTCAAATATTTCTAATGTAATGAAAATAACACGAGAACTCGGTGTGGATACTGAAAGTTTAGCATCAGGAACAATTATTGATGCTTATCCAAAAACTCCCTCTATTCCTACCATTGCTGCTCACAAAGACGGCGAGAATTTCACTCCAGAAGAACTTGATAAAATCGAAGAATATAAAAAGCTGCTCATTGCAGCAAGACCAAAGGACTGATTTTCATGACCTATGAAAAATTGCAACTTCAAAATAATGAAGTTCCCGTTAAAGAGATGAATCTCTCCGAAGTGTCCGGACTTAAAGGACTATACTATAATGGGAACATTGCAATTGAGAAAAATCTGACATCTGCTGAAAAAACTTGTGTCCTTGCTGAGGAACTTGGGCATCATTATACGACCACCGGAAACATTCTCGACCAGCAAGAGGTTGCGAATATAAAACAAGAACTGCATGCCAGAACATGGGCATATAATGAATGTGTCGGTCTTATCGGTATCGTCAAAGCCTTTGAAGCCGGCTGTAAATCACTTTATGAAATGGCTGATTATCTGGAAGTGACAGAAGATTTTCTGAAAGATGCTCTGGAATCATACCGGCGCAAGTACGGAGTATGCACAGAAGTTGATAATTATATTGTATTCTTCGATCCGCAGATCTCGGTTATGAGGAAATTACTCGAATGAAAGAGGGCACATTTTATGACTTTTATGAAGAAAATTTTAGATGCACTGAACTTAGAAAAAAGGAACATTCCATTGCCATCTATCGAAGATGAATCTATATGCAATCCAGACATCGATAATAAGCCTTTAAGCACTCTCCCAGAACCAGAACCAGAACCAGAACCAGAACCAGAACCAGAACCAGAACCAGAACTGATTTTAAACGCTTTCCCCGACTTGTCAACGGCTACTTTTGATGATACTGATAAGCCTTATGTATCGTCTCGGTTATTGATTCGCGGATTGCATTTATATTTTATAGATGTTGCGCGCGAAATTGTTTCTCAAAAGAAAATTATGTTAATTCCACTTATGAGGGAATATCATATATCTGAGGATGAAGTAAAAAGAATAATTTCAGAAATGACTGACGCAGGCATTCTTGATTCAAGCCAAAATATCAATATGGATTCTGATGAGTTTGAACATTTTTTAGATATATATGATCCTAGTCTATTTGACTGCCCGCATACCGTTTTTGATAAAGAAATATTCCTGTGTATTGGAGAAATACTTTACGAATCCGGCGTTGAAAGTCTATATGGTTCGATGAAGCCTGATGAAGTGCTGGACTACTTAAATGTTATGGAAAAAATGAATATCATTCATTATGATAACTACAAGAACAGCTATCAGGTGCTTATTTCTAAAGAAGAATTTGAACTTAAAAGCCAAAGCATTCCTGCTTCATTTTCGAGTGAGCTATTCAATATTCAAAAATATGCTCCACTAAATAAAAATTCTTCCATGTCTGGAGTAGAATTTGAAAGATACTGCGCTTTTTTGCTTTCAAAAAATAACTTTGAAAATGTGAAAATTACACCGCAGAGTGGAGATCATGGAATCGATTTATTAGCCGAAAAAGATGATATTACATACGCTATACAATGCAAATGCTATTCATCCCCTGTTGGAAATGCAGCCGTCCAACAAGCTCATACCGGAAAAGAATTATACAAAAAGGATATTGGCGTCGTTTTAACAAATTCTTCATTTACGAAGCAAGCTATATCTGAAGCTGAATCTCTGGGCATTAAATTATGGGACTACATCAAACTAGAAGAATTTGAAAAAAATTTATAAAAAGAAAAGCCCCAGTGCTACCAACACCGAGGCGTTCCCAGAAAACTATGCAGACCGGATGGTCGGTATAATCTTCTCACGCAAAAGAAATTATACCACAAACCTCCTGCACCTGTATAGGTGTATTTTTTATACCCAAAAAGGAGGATTAACTATGGCAACAGCAAAAAAACTCCCGTCTGGATCGTGGAGATGTCAAGTCTATGATTATACCGACGCAAATGGGAAGCGACACTATACGTCTTTTACCGCACCAACAAAAAAGGAAGCTGAATATAAGGCAGCTCAATTTATGGTGGAAAAACAATCTTCTTTTAAAGGAGATATGACTTTCAAAGAAGCGCTGACTGCGTATATTGACCAGCGCCGCCCCGTATTATCCCCGGGTTCAATCAGGGAATACGTCCGCTGTATAAAAAATTACGATGATATTAACAATATCCGAATCTCACAGATTACGCAGGATCTGATTCAGCAACATGTCAATTCTTTCAGCAAAGACCATGCCCCTAAAAGCGTCCGGGATAATCACGCTTTGATTACTGCTGTCCTAAGCAAGTACCGCCCTAATTTTGCCCTAAACACAACCTTGCCGCAAAAACGCAGACCAAATCTTTACGTTCCGACGGACGAAGATATTAAAAAGGTCATGAACGCTGCCGCAGGCTCAAAAATGGAAATTCCAATCTTGCTTGCGGCATTCGGACCGATGCGCCGCGGGGAAATATGTGCCCTCGAATATGATGATATATCCGGAACACGCGTCCATGTACAACGCAGCATGGTAATGGATGAAAACAGACAATATGTAATTAAACAGCCAAAGTCATATGCTGGCGATCGCTTCATCGATTATCCTGAATTTATCATAGATAAAATACCGAAAGCTCAAGCCCCTGGCAGGATAACAGACCTAAATCCAAACATGATCACCCAGCGCTTCAATCATGTTCTGAAACATGCTGGTGTGCCACACTTCCGTTTCCATGACTGCCGCCATTACTGCGCATCCATCATGCACGCGATCGGAGTTCCCGATGCTTACATAATGGAGCGCGGTGGCTGGGGAAGCGACGCAGTCTTAAAAAATGTCTATCGACATACCATAGACGATAAGCGCAGTCAGATGACGAATAAAACAAACAGCTATTTCGAAAGCATGCAACACGAAATGCAACACGATTCAAATATATCCCAGTAAATACAGGTGTTTTGCACAACTCTCTGCAAGTTCAAGTCTTGTCACTCCGATTATCAGAAAGAACCTTGAGAGATCGAGGTTCTTTTTTTCATGCCAATAGAATGTTCGCATGGCGTGCATTCTATTATTCATGGCAATAGAATGCTCACATGGGGTGCATTCTATTGTATTTCCCTGAAATCCTCAAAACATTCTGATTCAAAAAGCATCCGCAGAAATCAGCGACCCTGACAGCCTGTCGCCGCTGATTTCTGCGGATGCTTCTTTTCTCCATCTCTCTGTCTGTTCATCCAACCAGGCTGCACCGGACCGTCACACGCTTTCTTCCTCCATAGGTACAGGTAAACAGCGTCAGATCCCAGTCACCGGACAGCATCTCGTCTACTGCATAGGGATTTAAGGTTTCTACCTTTTCTACCTCATATTCGTATACGTCGCCCGAAACCGCTGTAAACTTCACCGTTGCACCCTCCGGCAAAAGTCCGATATTGCCAAAATGCCGTTTATAATTATGGGCGGCAATGATCAGGGAATTTTCCTCTGCACTTCCGGTGTAGCGGCAGGGTGCTTTTTTCAAGGACGGATAGCTCCAGGGATCCGCCACCGGCAGCGTAAGCTGCAGGGACGGAATTTCCAGCTCGCCAATCCAACAAAGCCCGTCTGCCTCCACAAAGGTCATCCCGCTGTTCTCATCCACAGGAAGCGCCTCCGACTCCTGCTCCACAGCAGTCAGCTCTTCTTCATAGGCCTCCAGGGACGCCTCCACCGCAGCTTCGGCACGGCTGCTGTCCCAGATATTATACGCGGAGATCCCCACTGCTCCTGCTGCCAGAAGGACCCCAAGCCCCATCAGAGCCTTGGAACAGTCTTTTTTTTTTCGACCGATCCACCATCCAAGAAACAGCAATCCTGCTCCTACTGTGGAAAGTGCCAGAATCGGCCAGCGCAGCTGTCCTGTCTGAGGCAGCTTCTCCGGTGTTTTCTGCTCCGGAGTGATTCCCGGTGTAACGATGGTCTCTGTCTTTTTCGGCGGCTTTTTCACCTCCGGCGTAGAGGGTTCCTCGGATTCTTCCGGCGGATACACCGGATCCGGAATTCTTTCGGCCTTCGGATTCACCGACATGTCATATAGCAACTGGGCGTTCAGATTCGTCGGGATCGAAACCAGAGACGGATCAGTTCTGTATTTCTGCATCTGACCCGGAACCAGCAGATACAGACCGGTCTGCAGCCCTGTCCAGCTGATCTTTCCGTTTGCATCTGTTCTTTTCGTATCCCCGGAAATATGATTTGCTCTCTGATACTCCAAAAGCGCTGCCGAAGCCTCCTTGGACTGCTGTGCCGTCAGGTTTTTCAACTGCACGCCGCAGCCCTCAAAGCCGCCTGTCAGCTCCAGCACCGTATATCCTCCCCGATCCACCATTGCTGCAACCTGATACAAGGTAAACTCTGCATTTGCAACGGGCTCGTCTCGCATGGTGTCAAAAAGAATTTCGATGGAGCCTTTTTTGTCCGTGTCCACGTCCTGCATCAAATTGGACGAGCTGCTCTGACTCTGCTGTGCACAGACGTCCTGCTTCCAGCCGCTGCAAAGGGATAATACCATGGCCAGCGCAAGCAGCCAGCCCTTCACCCCTTGTCTGATCCGGATTTTTCTTCCTTTCATTTTCTTCCTCACTTTCTGCTGCAGCTGCAGCCTACCTTTCTCCTGCCGGATACGCTCCTGCACCCCACCGACAATGAAGTTTCCTGTTCTCTATCTATCGTAATCTATCGTACCCTCTCCCCATGGATCAAAAGACGATGGGAATTGACTCCATAGGGCGTACAGGTAACCAGTGTGACCTGATCCTTGTCGGACTCTGCTGTCAAACCGTTTAACTCCTCCGGAAGCACCACCTCTGTCTGGGTCACTTCATAAACCAGCACACGATCCAGCACCGTGATCTGAAAGGTATCTCCCACCTCCAGCTGATCCAGATCGGTAAAAAGCTTTGCCGAGGGAAGCCCCCGATGACCAAACAGAATCGCATGAGTTGTTTCACCTCCAACCGGCAGGGAGGTTCCCTCCAGATGACCGACCCCAGATTCCAACGCCTCCTCCGATACTCCGTGATAAATGGGAAGCTTCAGCTTTATTTTTTCGATTTCCAGATATCCCATCACACCGCTGTCCTCTGCCAAAAGCAGCTCATCATAGGATTTTCCGTCGATCAAAAGTGCCTCCTTTTCCGCCTCTCCCAGCATATCGAAGCTGATGCCAAGCTCTGCCAGCTTTTGATTATACCGGTCGGCTTCTGCCAGCAGGGCAGCCCGCCTTTTTTGCTCCATCTGCGCCTGTGCTTCCTGATAGGCTGCAATCCGCCTGCGCTGTTTTGCCTGTTCCATCCAATTGCTGACGGAGGGATATAACAGGACACCCAGCCCTGCCAGACCAAGAAGGATGGCAAGGACTGTCAAAATTTTTCGTTTCATGCACTTCTCCCTTCCGCTTTACCAAAAACAAAAGATCAGGCTTCCCACCAGACGCTTTGCCGGCGACAGCTCCTTTGATACAGCTTCTGCAAGCTTTTCATAGCAATCCAGTACAAACTGACACTCTTTTTTTGTCAGCCCCTGATCACTATAGCATGCCTTCAGTACGATATTTGCCAGCTTCTGCGCTGTCTTCTCCGAAAATACCGGATATTTCTTTCCAAGCTGCTTTGCAAAGCGCTCCTCCTGACAGCTGCATACACTTTTTTTGTTAAATTTCTGCAGAGCGGCAAAGCTTCGATAAATCCTTTGGATCTGCTCTCCCAGCGTTTCTCCCTTTCTGCCTCTTCTCCGTCGTTTACAGAGGATATGCCGCCGGATGACTGCTGCGATCCCACAGGCAGCTATCGTCAAAGCCACCGCCGCCAGTGCTTTTTTCACCACCCGGAATATTCTGCTGCCGATCCCGGGGGTCTCAGCCTCTGGCGTGTCTTCCTGATAAAAGGCTTCCCCCGGGGTGTCCGGGCTGTCTGCTTCCTTCTCCTTCTGGCCCGAGGCTCCATCGCTTTCTGTTACCAGGGCGGCAAAGCCCGGTGTCGCCTCCACTACGGTCCATCCGATTCCTTCCCGGTAGACCTCTGCCCAGGCATGGGCGTTGTCATCCTCCAAAACTGCCTGATAGCTGCCGTCCTCCTGTCCCTTAAAGAGACTTGCCGGCGCTGCATAGCCCACCACATACCGTGCCGGCATCCCGCAGGCACGCAGCAGCATGGTGGCCGCCGCTGCAAAATGAACGGAATTTCCTTTTTTGGATTCCTTTAAAAACCATTCTACAAAGTCCTTCCCCTCGGGCACAGCCTCCGGTTCCCGGACAAATTCATAATTTCCTGCCAGCTCAGAAACCACTGCGGTTTTGATCTTTTCCCAGTTTTTTTCTGCTTTCTGTGGATCTGCACTTTCCTTTGTTTCCAGCTCCAGGTCAAATTTCTCCTGCAAATAACTGAGATTTTCCGGCAGGCTGCTGCAATGTGCCTGCACATAGGCGGCATAGGCGCTTTCCGCCTGATCCAGAGTGCTTTCCTGCTGCTTTGTTTCGTTCCAGTCCTCTAAGACCTCCTCCAGCTGCTTTCTGGGATAACAGGAAAAAATATCCTGCTGGACGCTCTGACCTGCCAGTGCGCCGTCGCCCCCCAGCACCTGATAATAATCGTTTAAAAATGCTCCATAGGGAACATAGGTATAATTCGAATTTGCCGCCAGATTTTCCACCTGCAGGGTCACAGCAGAGGAAGCTGCATTTGCCGAAAGCTCCGGCTTTGCATCGTCTCCCTCTCCGGTAAACACCACGTTTTCCGCATAATAGGTTCGCAAAAAGGGCAGATTTTCCACCCCAAGGGATACATTTCCATCCAGCTTCCACAAGGATGCTGCCTGCACAAAGCTCTCCCCGTCTGCCTCCTCAAAGGCTGTCCCGGTGTAATCCGTGCCGATAAAGCCCTTTAAATACACTGTCTCTGAGGGTTTTTCCGAAACCGTAACCTTCAGGGCCTGTACCTTTCCAAAATAAAAACCATCCTGATCTGTCAGTGTGCCATCCGATACCCCTCCGCCGACTCCCTCAACGGAAAGCTTCAGCCTCCCTCCGGAAACCGCCGGAAGCAGCTGCCAGACTGCCTGCAGCACACCGTTTTGTGTCTTCATCCCTGCCTCCTGTGCCTGGAGCAGGGTAATGGTCAGGGGCCGCACCAGCACAAACGCCAACAGCGACAGCACTACAGCCTGCAAAAGCAGCCAGACATTGACACTGCTTTTCATCTGCTCTGTCATCTGCCTTGCTTGACGGGCACTGTCCTGATCCCTTTGATCCGCCCGGCTGACGGCGGCGGCACTGAGCATTCCAAGAGTTCCCAACAGGATCAGGAAAAAGCTGAAAAAGGAGGGTGTCCCTCCGGCAATTCCGATTCCTGCCAGCACCGGAAATTCTCCTGCCAGAACCACTGCCGGATTGGTCCGATAACAGATCCCGGCAGATAACAGCCCCGCCAGCAAAAACAGGATAAACCCGAAAAATACCGTCATCTGCATCGCAGATGCTGACGCCTGATACAGGGCAAGGGTACCGTCATAGGCCTCATTTAACCGGCTGCGTACTCCGTTTACAGCAGACATATACCCGGCGATCACATCCTTTTGCAGCAGCAGCAGGAAAAGACTTACGCCGATCAGGGTTCCCAAAATTGCAAGGAGCCGATACACCCCTTCCAGGGGCAGTCTGGAAAACCCGATCCAGAACAGCACCGAGACAATCAGAAGCATCCAAAAAACAGGGACCAAATATCGGATTCCAAAGCCACTGAGAAATGCGCTGCAAAGACCACCGGTGAGGCAGAGCAGACAGATCAGCATACCAGCCAGCCGCCACAGCTTTTTGACCAGCATATCGCCGGGTTCTTCTTCCTGTAGAATCCGACAGGTAATCCTGCCTACCGCTTCTTTATCCAGCTGTCCCGGCTCCTGCCCTTTCTTCATTGCCTCTCACCTGCCTGACTGTTCCTTCTGCATCTATTTTCCAGAGCTGCCCGCCGGCTACCGGCTCTGTTACACCGCTGCCTCTGCCCTTTTCCAAAAGATCCTCTGCCGGATACTTATTTTTCCCGGCAGATTGCTTTTGGCTCTGCTTTCCATTCTGCTCCAGCTCTTCCTTTGTGGCGGTAAGACAAAGCCGTTTGAGAAAGACCCACAGCTCTTGGACTCTGGAAATCTGCATTCTGCACAGCTGCTCCTGCTCCTGCCAGAATACCTCATATTCCTGTTCTGCCGCCAAAAGCCTCCAGCAAAAATCCGCTGTCTGCTCCAGCAGCCGTTCCAATTTACAATGATCCCACTTTTCCTGAGGCGGATGATACAGATCCACCTGCAGCAAAAGCACCTCCCGCTTTGGCAGGCTGAATTCTCGCACCAGCATTTCTCCGGTCTTTGCAGTCAGCTTCCAATGCACTCTCTGCAACGGATCTCCATCCCGATAGGCACGGACATCGAATACCTCCGATCCATCGTCCCCGCCCTTTTTTTGGGAATGCTGATCCGAATCCCCGCCGGAGGCGAGCTGTGCCGGAGGGATCCATTCCTCCGCCTGATGTACCAGAGGCACGGACAACACCTGCACTTTTTTGTCTGTGATCAAAAGCTTCTTTGACCATAACCGAAGCCAGTCCCGCACGGATGCCGACTGGATCCAAAACTCGTAAACACCGGAATACTTCACCGGGATACAAAATTCCAGCACACCGGTCCTTTTTCCACCTGCCATTCCCATGCTTTCCACGATGCCCGTGCTGTTATCCAGAAGATCCCGCCAACCGACGGTAACCGCCACACAGGAGGCCGGAAGCAGGGAAGCATTTTTCAGCTTTACCCGAAGGACGATGGGCTCTTTTTTCCCCACCGTCTCTTCTGCAGGCTCCGGCACAATCTCTACCTTTCCAGCCAGGATCTGAACCAGAATCCACATAGAAAGCGCCAACAGCAGTTCAAAGCCCAGCAAAAACGGAGCAAAGCCCTCGGGAGCAGCTACGCCCCAGATAGCAGTCAGAACGACCGCTCCTATATAAATTGCTTTTTCCTTCAAGGCTTCACCCTTTCTCCGGAGCAGGCGCCGGGGTCTCCTTTAAGATCCGCTCCAGCACAGCTGCTGCACGGACTCTATCCATTCCGGAGCTTGAAACAGGCTGTACTCTGTGGGCCGCAACATCCTGAAATTCTGCCGCAACATCCGCCGGAATCACAAAGCTGCGGCCTTTCCGATAGGCTCTCGCCTGCGCCATTTTCAAAAGCGCCAAAGAGCCTCTGGGACTCAGCCCAAGCTCCAGTGCGTCATTGTTTCTGGTGGCCTGAGCCAGACGCACGATATAGTCATATACCTGATCGTGTACAAACACTTCTTCGACTTCTTTTTTCATTTCCATCAGCTCCTGACTGCTGATGACGGGACGTACATCTTCCAGCCCGTTTCCGCTCCGGCGGCTTTTTAAAATATCCATTTCCTCTGCGGCATCGGGATATCCGATCCCAAAGCAGATCAGAAACCGGTCCAGCTGGGATTGGGGCAGCAGCTGGGTTCCGGCAGAGCCGACAGGGTTCTGAGTGGCAATGACCAGAAAGGGAGACGGTACCGGTCTGGTCACGCCGTCTACGGTTACGCTGCCCTCCTCCATTACCTCCAGAAGCGCCGCCTGGGTCTTGGGGGAGGTACGGTTGATCTCATCCGCCAGAAGAATATTGCACATGACTGCGCCGGGACGGTAAAAGAAGCCATCCTTTTCCCTGTTATATACGGTAAAGCCTGTAATATCAGCCGGTAAAACATCCGGTGTAAACTGCACTCTGTTCTGCGCCACATTCATTGCCTTGGCAAAGGCCAGCGCCAGGGTTGTTTTTCCCACTCCCGGGACATCCTCCACCAGCACATGTCCGCCGGCAAGAATGGCTGTCATGAGCTTTTCCACGCACTCTGTTTTTCCGATAAATGCTTTTTTTACTTCTTCAATTACTTTTTGTGCCTTGTTTTGTTGCATGACCGACTGCTCCTTTTGCCTTTCTTTCGTTTTTCCCGGACATCTCCGTAGCTTCTTTGCCGTTTCACGATCAACAGGAAGATGGAGCCCTCCACTCCTGCCACGATCAGCAGGGATACAACCAGCCACGGCCATACATCCACGATCCGCTTCGTGATGGTCTGGGACTGTACTTCATGCACTGCATTCTGTTCTGCCAATTCCTCCGGTGGGATGTACTCGGTCCGCTCGCCACGGACCAGCAGCCGGTGGGTGTTGATGGCATAGGGCGTGCAGGTAACAAGGGTACAGTAATCCTTTCCTTCCACGATCCCGATGTCCTGGGTTTCCTCCGGAAGCACAACCTTGATCTGGTCTACCTTGTAAGCAAGCACCTCATCCAATACATGGAGATAGAACACATCGCCCTCCTCCAGCTTGTCCAGATCCGTGAACAAAACCGCACTGGGCAGTCCACGATGACCGGTCAGCACGGAATGGGTGCTCGTACCACCGATAGGATAGGAGGACTCCGCCAGATGGCCGACGCCCTTCTGCAACACATCTTCGTTGGTTCCACTGTATATGGGAAGATATACGTCAATTTTCGGAATTTCGATAAAGCCAATGCTCTCGCCCACATCCACCAGATCGAGGTAGCTGATTCCATCCTCTCCCTGCATGGCACTGGCTTCCACCGCTGCATTGAGCTGTTCATTATATTTACGGACCGCTTCCTTGGCAGCGTCAATCTGTTCCTGATCCATCTCTGCAACCTGCTCATCATAGGCAGCGATCGCCTGACTTGCATGGGACTGGGCGATCAGGTTGCTGACGAAGGGATACAGAGTCAGACACAGGCCCGAAAAAAACAATATCGCGATAAACCATGCTCTTTTTTTATCCATGACAGTAACCTCCGGACATTTTATAAGGAAAGGCACAGATCAAAGGCCTGCGGCAGCCGCCGCTTCTGCATTTTCTCTGCGCCGTTTTTTCGTGGACATCCAAGGGCACGGGAGAGCGCCCGGATGTCCTTTTCAGGAAGGGAATGGGAAAACACAACACGGAAAAGAAAATCCCAAATTTTTCTTTCCCGATTACCGCAGGCGCAGCCGGTTTCTAAGACCGACGGCGATCACCGCAGTATCGCTCCGTTCAGGGGGAAAGGGGGTTCTGAAGGAGCGATGCACAGGGCGGGACGTGACCCCCGTCCTGTGCCGGTATCTGTTCTCGCGCACACGAAACGCGATACAGACCCGTTGCTGATAAAATTGCAACTGTACTTCACAACAGCTTCGCAGCATCCATAGAAGAGATAACAAAAGAGTTATCTGCCTGAATTACTCTGCTTTTTTCTTCTTGCTGGTGATCAGCAGGATCACTGCTGCTGCCATCATGGCAATACCAGCGAAGGTGAATACGAAGGTACCGATACCACCGGTGGTGGGAAGGGTGAAGCCTTTGTAGTTCTTAACGGTTACCGCAAATTTACCGTTAGTTGCTCCCTCTCCTGTACCATAAGTAGTTGTTGTTTTTGTCTCTGTGGTTACTATGGTTGCTGTTCCGTTCATACTATCTGGCGTAATCTTTTTCGTTGTTTCTTTGGTAAATGTTGCTGTAAGGTTTAATACTGCTTTGTAGGGCTCTTTTAACAGGTTATAACCAGCCTTTGTTTGTGTCTCAACCAGATAGTAGGTTGCGTTATCGAGACCCTCAAAGGACAATTTACCGTTTGAATCAGTCGTTTTGGAACCAATTTTTACAGCATTGCCCGCAGTTTTCAGCCATGTTTCTGTAACTTTAGCAGGAGCTGCAGGAAGGCTTACTCCATCCTTTACACGATATAAATCAAATGTAACACCCTCCAGTGGAGTATTAGGAGTAGTAGCTTCGCCATCTAACTTAAGAACATCAATTCCAAAGGTAAATACATTGACAACATCCTTAATGTAATCTATTTCCGGATCCTTTGGCTTATTCGGGTTATCGGGATCCTCTGTCGTCGGATAAATTGCATTGGAATAATCTAATGTAATGTTATTGGGGTTACCAGCTTCTGTCATCGCTGCAGTATTATCTAAGGTTGCTACGAAATAAATGTAAATGGATTTTCCTGCATATTCTTTAACAGCGGAAGTGATTGTTCCAGCGGTGGTATCTACGGTGTTAAAGTCAATTGTCCAGGTTTTACCAGTTACAGTAGGTGAGATTCCTGTTAAAATTGGAGTTTTACTTGTGTAATCTGTTTCTTTCGTTTCATAAATCTTAAAGCTGCCATCTTTATATGTCAAATTTTTCATTGTATCTGTCAGCTTAAAGGTTTTTAACTTCTCAACATTGGAAGGTACGTCAACTCGGATTAAGTAAGGAACCTCAGCGCCTACTCTATAATCTGCGTCAGCTTCCCAGTCTTTATTTGTCCGATCCATTACAAATTTTTCTGTGTCAGGCTTTTCATTTGTAATGTTAACGATTGCACTATACGCTGCTCCTTCACCAGTTGTTGTTCCGATTCCACCTACGTTTGCGTCTTCTTCCCAGGTAACTTTTCCGGCATTATTAATCGTAAACTGATATTTCTTTGTGCCATCCATAATGTAACCCTTGGGTGCGCTAACCTCGATAAAGCGGTATGTTCCGGCTGTCAGATCTTGTACGTTGATCATACCATTACTGTCTGTTTTAAATTTTGTTGCATCTGTCGATGCCACACCAGTATAAGTCCATTTAGCACTAGTACTAGAAGCATCATATTTTAAATAATCCCATTTTGCAGTAGTAGCCTCTTTATCTTTCATCTGCAGGATAAATTCTGCACCTTCCAGAGATACTGCCGCCTTAGTTCCTTCTTTTCCCTTCTTAACAAGTGTTACTCCACCGTAAGTAGTCTGGTTTTTAGGGAATACATGCACATCATAAATCCAGTCATCTCCCTCTACGTTTGTCATAGGCAGGGATACAAGGAAATCTTTCGTTTTACCTGTTACGTTTGCAGGAGCATCGGTTTCGCTAACGTAATATAAGCCTTGGGTAACCTTGGGCCCATCAAAGGTGATTACTCCATTAACTGTTTCTTTTGAAATTTTGCCACTGAATGGAGTTGTACTTCCTTTTTTCTTTAATTCAGCTGCATCACCTTTCCCGGTAAGTTCAAAATCCTCTACCTTTGGCAATACAGCTCCATCCTCGCCATAATAATCAGCTAAATCAGCTACTTTCCAGATTGTAAATTGTACACCTGATAACAGTTCTGCACCTCCCGGGACAGTATCAGTTTCACTACCCGTTCCTTTATTTGATGTATCAATTCCATTATATTCATATTTATGAATTGTTAAAGAAACCGCCTTACTTGTATCAATCGTTGTGCCAGTCGCGGCACCTTCAGCCGCAAATGCCGTCATTGTCATCATCGACAATGTCATTCCCAGGGTCAGGAGCCCTGTCAGAAGCTTTTTCATTCTCTTCATTGTTTCCATTCTCCTTTTTTGTCCGGCTGTCCTTTTGTGTTTGGGACAGCCGAATTATTTTTACTTCTCCTGCTTTGTACGTTTCGCTCCGTACTTTGTTTCTAAGGTTTTCGCCTTATGCAGCTGCCGGACATAAGCCCCTGCTCCAACAGCCTTTGTTTCATACCTCCGGGGGTATTATCTCTTCTTCCGAAGCTTATCGTCCCCCTTTCTGCATTGCAGCGTGAAGTATGTACCCATAAGGATTGCCTGCGCCATCAGCGCAATGCCTCCCATAGTAACCAATCCAAACCCGGATCCTCCTGTTGCAGGAAGGATCAGCTGCTTTGTGTTGTAGATGGTGAGAGGAATTACATTGTCTCCCTCTATAGTTATTGGAGTTATTGACTCCCAGTGGTCATCTGTTTCCTTCTCCATCTTCCATGTCACCTGATTCGATTCATTAATCTCAATTAAGATCGAATCACCCAGCAGGTTATAGCCATCTGCAGCCTTTGTTTCTCTCAGTCTGTAGGTTCCCTGACCGAGCTTTGTAAAGGTGGCAATGCCTTTATCGTCAGTACTTTGCGAACTACCGACTGGTTCAAACCACGTTCCATCCGGATTCTTCTTCTCCAGCTTAAACTGTACACCGGGAAGCAATTCGTCCGTTGTGTTTTTACCCTTTTTCGTAATTTTCAGGTTCAGCTCTTCCAAATAGGTATTGGTCACTGTCATAGGCACCGTCGGCTGGTTGCCATCGGCAGTTGCAGAACCTGCAAATTCAATGCCTGTTATTGTCGGATCTGTTGCTGTGGCTGTGGCCGGATCTGTTGCGGAACCTGTTGCTGGGCCTGTGTCCGGATCTGTTGTAGAACCTGTTTCTGTGGTTGTCGAAGTATCCCTGGAATAGGTTACTCGATAGGTTTTTCCTCCCACAGTGTCAGTGTATGTCCCGCCGGAATCAATCACATTTCCTTCGGCATCCACTTCCATAACCCGATAGATCCACGGGACTTTAGCTGTGCTGTCCGCATATTGCTCCAGATTCCCAAAGGTATAAGACCAGCCCTTATAATCGGGCTTTACTTCAACCCATTTTTTGTTTACGATATTGCCGGAATAGTCGTCAACCGCTTTCCACTCCGCATTTTCGTTCTCTTTTCTCTGCAGCTGCAGGTAAATACTGCCCGGAAGCTGTTTCGGATCCGTAATCTCCGTGCCATCTGTATTTACCCATTTTTTGGTTACAGCGATGTTTCCGGTCAGTTTGTTATTATTTTGAAATACCACGACAGGATTTTTTGTTTCTGCTGTAATGGTTCCGTTTACGGAGCCCTTCTCTACATTAAAGGATGCTTCCGTGCCATTGATCAGAACCTTCTTCAGGGAAGAGTCATCTGTCGGTTTTTCTGTAATCTCATAATCTGTTCCGATGGGAATTCCTGTAATCGTATAGGATTTTCCCTGCTTTAATGAGATGCCGTTTATCGTAATGGAATCTCCTTTTTCCAGTGACATTCCTGCGACATTTGTAAATTTGATCTGAAAAACATAGGTTCCGGTTAGATCATCTGAACCCTTTGCTTTCTCCTTTTGGATCGTAAGGGAACCAACCTTAACTTTATTTTTAAATACCGCTTTTAATTTTGTAACACCGGTTTCATCATCCGGATTATCGTAGGAACGGAACACGATGGTATCCTCGGTTTGATCTGGATTTGCCCATTGCGTCGAAGGATATCCGTTGTTTCTGTTTTGTTCCGTATATACCTCTTGTCTGCCATCCTTGATCTGCGTTCCGAGTATGTTGGAAACCGATTGCCCTGATGTAATTACTGTGGATTCATTCTTGGTTACCTTGTCTACTGCATGTCCGTTTTCATACAGACTCCAGGTTGTGTCAAATGCAGGGGAACTGATCTCCTCCTTCACGGAAATGTAGCTGCCGCGGCGGAACTGATTTCTAAAGGTTGCCGTTTGACCATCCGCCAGAACAAAGGTTCCATCTTCTCCAATCACGCCGGTATCGGTACTGAAGGAATCGCTCAGGGAATAGACTGCACCCTTTGGCTTCTCCAGGTTTCCGGATTCAGCAGAACCATAATCCGGAATGTCTCCCTGATTCACCTCGAATCCGATATGCTGCGTTACCTGCACGCCGGAACGAAATACAAAGTCATCCAGATATATGTTTCTGGGATAGCTGTAATTAAATTTGATGTTTTTTATCTGGCTATAGTCAAACCCAGACTCACCGGTTAAGCTGCTCAAATTGACCGTCAGGGTATTCCATGCTTTTCCCTTAAGGGTTGTGTTTCCGTATAGCTTTCCGGATAACCAGTCTCCTATTTTATTCCCGCTTGCATCCTCCAGCTCCAGATAAATACATTTCGCTGTTGGAGTGTCGTTATAATCATAATACAGCTTGAAATCCAGATATTTTTTCGCCGCTGACGCATCCAGAGTTCCACCTTCTTGATATGGGATAATACCAAATCTCTTGTCTTTGTGTTCTCCGGTCGTATCCTCTAGCGCTGCATCCCAGTGTGCAACACCGGTTTGATTTTGCCAGGTGTCTTTCCGCTCAAATGTAATATCCGAGCTAACTTTCTCCAATGCTGGTGAATTGCTCTTAAAGCTGTTAAATGCCTGATCTGTTACCGTTACTCCACTTCCTGCTTTCTTTGTTCCATAATGTGTCGCCTGATTTTGGATCGTAAATGGGAACACAGAAGCATTCTCAAAGGAATCGGCAAACAGGGGATTTACCTCACTTTTATCTACCTGCTTTTCTACTGCAAATTCGTTCTCATCCGGGAAGTTGAAGGTAATCTTCATATTAGATTCCCACATACCGCGTTCCATATAGAACATGGTAAGGGTATGCTCGTCTTCGTATGCCCCATTCAATGTGAAGGTTGTTTCTTTAGGAGAATCTCCATTTCCTTCTATACCCGCCGCGCTTTTCTTTACATGATCCACGGTTGCCTTCTTCTCAGAGAAGTCCAGCCATCCTTCTACCCTTCCATGAGCTCCGCCAACATCCAGCGCCAGCTTCCCATCAATAAATACCCATACATCATCATCTCCGGCGAACTCAAAGATAATCGGCACTTCGGTGCCGTCATTTCCCAGAATCTTTCCATCCTCTGTCAGGCGGAATTTAATCTCCAATTTTGTACCAAATCCATAGTTATAATTTTTTCCGCTTGCTGCAGTAGTGTTTTCGTTAAACGGGAAAAAACCATATCCACCAGCAGTTCCTGAGCTGTCTACATTTTGTGACCAGCCCTGGTTTTCTGTATTCTCCAGGTAATATTCTCCGGTGGATGAATTCTTTCGCATCGCGAGTGTCGTTTCGCTACTGTCAAAGCACCAGTAGTTTACTCCATTGCTTTGTCCTTTCTGTTTAAACGGGAATGACACATTATGATAGACCTCACCCAAGACCGCATTTTTGCTGTTCTTTCCCAATAAAAACGCTTCATCAAAATGGGGCTCTGCACTCTTTCCATCTGCAGTCTTCATCATCAGCGTTCCATTGGAAAGTTCCGCATTTACAAGTCCCTGTGCTGCATATGCATATTTACCACCATATCCGTCAGCGTCAATAGCAGAGTTGTTTGTGGAAAAGAATTTTTTATAGTCATTACTTCCGTATAGCTGCAGTGTGTTATTGATAACGCTAAACTTACACCCATTCAAAGAATCTGGTTGAAAATGCCCCGTATAGATCGGAATAGAAACCTGATTCTCTTCATAATAATCACTCAATGCCTGATCAAACTGTCGGAATGTGACCCAGTTACGATCAGACATTCCATTTTCACCCGGATAGAAATCCCGATTCTTTCCGTTTAGTTCATAATCCGTGTAGTAGTCATAGAAGGTGGATTCCACATACAGAGTTTTCTTCCCTATCGACGAAGTGCTCGTCGTAATATCAACTACATCACTGTTCTTATACTTCTCTGCATCCCGAATCGTATATGCTTCAGCCCAGTAACCGTCCCTATATCCATTTTTATCGTATACAGCAGTATCACCGGCGTCTGCATAGAAGCAGGGTTTTCCTCCACACTCATTCGTACCCGGAATCGTCAGAGTAGCCGTTCTTCTGCCATAAATGTTGTCAGTCCAGCTATCCGCATCTGTTAACGCAACATCAGCGAAAATAATTTTATCTATTTCTTCCTCTTCCGGAATCCGCACATACCACACATCGTTCCAGGTCTGTCCATCCTTTTCGTGGGGCTTTGCTTTTATCATCGTTCCAGACCGGTACTTCGTAGGGTTTGTGCTGCTCCATGCATAAAAATAAACCTTCGCATCGTCACTTTCCGGGATAGAATTTTGTCCACCATTTGCATCTGGCGTATTCAGCTTTGAATAGGTTGCATCAAAATAGATCTTCCTTCCGTATCCATATTCGCCTGTGACATTTGCTATGTTGTCCGTCACCTGAAGCAGGTTACAGTCCAGATCTGTCCAGAAGAAATGATAGATATTGCCCTTGGGATCCTTTGCTGTCAAAACAGTCTGCTGGGTTGTGGCGTCGTCCGTAAACGTATAGCTATACAAACTATCTTTAAACGTTGAATCTGGTGTCAGATCCATCACTGTTCCTGATCCAATCTGCAGGGTTACCTTCTGACTTCCCTCTTTTACCGGAAAATGCTGATTATCGAAATAAAGAGTTTTGTCTTTCAAGTTCTCGTTACCCGGTGTTGTACCCCAACCGCTTATCGTAGTAGTTGTTGTACCGTCACCGCTCTTCATCTCGGTAGCTCCATACAGGAAGGTATCCACAGAACCAGCTTTATAGGTTACAGGAACTGCGCTAGTGTCTGCACCGGTACTGTCTTGCCCGAAATAGTAACTTTTTCCCAGTGGTTTTCCATCTCCATCTGTAAACTTCACATAGGGTTTTGCTTCAATTTTCGCCTTTTCCAGTTCTGCTGTAAAGAGGTTCGGAAAACCATCAACTCTATTCATCTCAACTGATTTCGTCGCCTCTGCTGTTTCCGTAGAGAAGCTGCTGCCCGACGAATAGACTACCTTTACCGGGGTTTTGACATCACCTGTAAAGTCATAGAAATATAAAGGCATCTTGTTCGCGATTTCTGCAGTGATGTCTTTGAGGGCGTAGACCTCTTGCTCCGCTATTATTATTGCGTTTCCACTTCCGTCTTTTGCTTTACCTCCACTTGCAAACACCTTTCCACCAGCTTGTGAATAACCCACATCTGTCAAAACCGTTCTGTAATAATAATTTTTATTAATTCCATCGCTACCGTTCCAGTCAGCTTTATAGACAAATGCAAATTTATTACTGTTGCGATCAATTCTCCATCTCCAATAGTATTTGCCATAAACGTTGACTTTTCCTCCAGGAATAAATTTACCACCATCATTATCTCTAAAAAGATATAACTGAGTTGCTTTAGTCCAATCCGGTCCTTCTTTCAAATTCATCCCAGTCGTATCAAGATATACATAGTTAGGATCCAGTCCTCCTGCTGCCTTTCTGAGTCCAACCTTCGCCACACGACTGGCTTTTCTCATTTCGCCGCCCATGTCGTATAGACTTCCGTCCTGCTGGATTTCTTCTGTTTCTTCCTTTTCAACAGCTTCCTTGGAAGGAGCTTTCTCTGTATTGCCCTCCTCTGTGCCGGTTTCTGTTGCTTCGGTCTGTTTGGTCTCTTCCTCCGTCTGCTTGCTTTCCGATACAGTTTCTTTGTTGTTTTCTTCTGTAGTTTCCTGTTTGGATCCTTCTGTGGCAGACTCTGTTTTCCGCTCCAGGGTTTCTACGGTCTTCGCCTCAACTGTTTCGCTCAGCACCTCCAGGTGAAAAAAACAGGTCTCGCACCTCGCTTCCTGCTCCCAGGCAGCTTCTGCTGCCGGATCGCCGTCCGGAGTGTTTCCTTCGGAGCCTGCTGCGTCGTTTTCTGTTTCCGGTGCAGAGGGCACATTGTTTTCCGTTTCATAGCTTGTCTCTGTGCCAGTCTCTGTTTCCGGCTTGGGATCTGCTTTGGTCTCGGTTTCTACCGTGGTATGTGTTTCTGCAGCAGTCTCCGTCTGGGATCTGCTTTCTGTTTCAGACTCGTTTTCCGTCTTTGTCTGTGTTTCGGTTTCTGTCTCGGTCTGTGTCTCGGTTTCTGTTTCCGTCTCAGTCTCTGTTTCGGTCTGCGTCTCGGTTTCTGTTTCCGCTTCGATTCTTTCGATGGTCATCTGATAGCAGGGTGCTGCCAGACTGTTCCAGTCAATTTCGATGACATCTGTTTGGATGGCTGCATCAAAGGAGGTGCCCAGGAAAAATTGCACATGGTCATATGCCTGATCCAGGGTGTACTGATAAATATCCTCGCCTTTCGTAGACGCAATCATCCGAACCGGCTCTGCAGAAAGCTCCTGTCTGTCGCCCTCCTGCTCTGTCCAGGCATAAAGGGATACGCCAGACTTTAAGAACTCCGGATCCTCTTTGATCTTCGATGCATCGAAATAAATCATATAATGAAGGTTTACCCAGCTGCCTGTGGATTCTTCTCCGTCTACCTTCTCCAGTACAAAGCAGGGATCCTGGAAGTCCCATTCCGTATAAACCGGTGTGGTCGCTTCCGTATAATCCCATCCGTCTGTCCCGGCCATAAAGGCGATATATTCATAAGGTCTGTCCAGACAGTATTCGTAAATTCCATTCCCCTTATCAGAGGGCTTCATCTCAACAGGTGCGTCCTCTGCACTGCTTTCTTCCGAATCATATGCATAGACACTGACGCCGTTTTTACAGAACTCACTGTACTGACTTCCATCAAAATATACGGTATACAGTCCGTAAAAGCTGCCTGCCCCGGTCAGGTCTTCTCCCTGAAGCCGGTAGCAGGGTGCCTGTAAGGACCAGTCTATCGTAAGCTCCCCTGTGGTGTTTTTGTTTTCTTTTTTCTGTCCCTGGCAAAATACTACATGCTCATATTTCCGGGTCAGACCCAGCTGCCAGATCTCCTGCTGTCCCTCTGTCTTTTCCAGCTTCACCGGCTCTGCAGCTTCTGCCTCTGCTGCATCGTCATAAGCGTATGCATAGATCCCTTTGGATGCCAGCGCCTCTGCTGCGCTGCTTCCTGAAAGATCCAGGTATACGGCATATGGAGTTTCTTCCTTCGCTTTGACTCTGTTTCCTTCTGCAAACATGCCAGTTCCCGATACCATTTCCAGTATCAAAAGTAAGCTCAGAAAAAAGCTGACAGATCTTTTTATTTTTTTCCGTTTCTCTGGTGATATTGCCGCTTTCCACATACCGATTTTCCTTTCCCCCTGTTTTGTTCCTTCTGTTTCACAATGGTTTTTATGCCTTAATTTCAATTTAACTAAATTGTAGATTTTTTTCTGTGCAAAGGCAATAGCATCGGCATGTTGAATATTTCAGATTTATATTAAAAATTTAAGAACTTTTCACAAATATCGTTATTAAGCGCATATATATTTGTTTTATAAAATATTTTTTTGTATTTCATTCATTTCCAATCATCCTAATATGTTAAAGATAATATTTTTGATATTGCATGTCACGTTTTTTATATTGTTTTCAGGGCTTTTGTGAATTTTGCTGCACCTGCAATTCCAGCCGCTGGCAGTCTGCATCACTATGCTGCATGATGCAGCTGTTGGTGCTCCGGTTTTTCTGACAAAGAACGGACACGGCAGATATGCAATTCTCGATATTCAGGATTTTGAAAAGACACAGGCAATCATCCGACTGATGAATGAACTTGCAAAAGGCCGGTCAGAGAATCTTTCCCTGACCGGCCTTGTCTTAACTGTATATCATAGTCTCGTGCATTACTTTTGATGGCTTATAATCCATCGCAATATATCCTCCGCACCTGTTTTGCCCGATGCCAAATCTAGGATAGCGTCACTCAGCTCCTTCTGCGTATAGGAAAGCTCATAACCATTTAATGCCAAGAACACTAACATTACATGTGTACCTAATCTTTTGTTTCCATCAACCATAGGATGGTTCTTTACAATTCCAAAGCAAAGCTGTGCTGCTTTTGCCTGTACACTTGGATATAATTCTTTGTCTCCAAATGACTGAAATGGATTAGCCAGTGCTGAATCCAACATCCCACCATCACGAATGCCATTACTACCGCCAGTAGCTTCAATCAGTCGCTCATGAAGTAAAATGACCTGCTCTTTGCTCAATCTTATCATTTGGCAAGCACCTCGTAAGCCTTCATATTCTGCTTCATAAGACGTTCTGATATAGCAAATACATCCTCTGTAGATGCTATTTTTTCCTGCTCCGCTTTGCTAAAGTCAATCACAAGATATCTTGGTACATTGTTTTTAAGGATAACTGCTGTGCCATGTTCATCAACAACTCTGGCAACCTTTGAAAAATTCTGATTAGCTTCTGTGATAGAAATCATTGTATTTGTATCAACTGTCATAATATGCACCTCACTTTCGCTTATATTATATGCATATTATAGGATAAATACAACCTATTTTTATAGCTATTTCATAAGCTTTTGAGAATAATCATTCCACGCCCTTTGGTGCAAAGGGATCCTCATAGATTGCATACACACCCGGGCGGCAGAGCTGTCCGGAGCCGTTGACCGCGGAGCGCACGCCGTCGATGGCCGGGTCGGAATAGGTGCAGAACCATTTTTCCATCCTGCCCTTTAATTGGGTTACCAGTTTTTTATATTCCGGTAAACCGTACAGATTCTTCTCTTCTCCCGGATCGTCCACGAGGTGATACAGCTCATGTTTTCCATAGGGATACCGGTGCACATATTTCCATTCTTTCGTCCGGATCATGCGGACAGGCCCGTATTCGTCGAAGATCACAACCTCGTCGCGGTGTTCCAGCTGTCTGCCCTCCAAAAGCTCTGTAAAGCTTCTTCCGGGAAGTCCCGTAGGCTGCTTGTCGGAAAGTCCCGTCAGCTTAAGGATCGTCGGGAGCAGATCGCAGGCGCTTATCATTTCGCTGCAGACGGTATTGGCAGGAATGTGCCCCGGCCAGGAAATCAGAAACGGCACCTTAACTGCGGAATCATACATATTCATCGGGAATGTCCCGTTGCCCTTCCCCCAGACGCCGTGCTGTCCCATGCTCATTCCGTTGTCCGCTGTAAAGAGGATCACGGTATTGTCTGCCAGCCCCTGTTCTTCTACTGCATCCAGCAGTCTGCCGATCTGTTCATCCATCGCACTGATCGCCGCAAAATAGCCCCGCAGATTTTCTTCCCTCTTACCGGTTCCATATACCGCGCCGGTGCGCAGATCGGGATGATCCGGCACGTTTGGAATGCTGGGAAACGTGCAGCCATCGTAGTAATCGATCCACTTTGCAGGATGGTGCTCCTTTTCCCAGGGAGAATGGGGTGCAGTATAGTGGACAGACAGATAGAACGGGGCGTCCCCTTCGCCCAGCTCTTTTAAATATTCCAGTGCACGGTCCGTGATCAGATCTGTCACATATTCCCCATGATGCACGGTGATTTCTCCATGGTCCACCATGTCCGGGTGGTAATAGCAGCAGCCGCCCATGCCGATGGTGTACCACTCCTGAAAGCCCTGCTGCGGTTCGATGCTGTTGCCCAGGTGCCATTTTCCGGAGAGTGCACAATGATAGCCGTTCTGTGCAAGAATGTCCGTGTAGGTGGGCTGTCCTTCCAGATAGGAAATCGGCTTCCGTTCCTGCTTATAGCCCTCGAAATAAGGATTTTCCTTTCCCTGGGCGGCAAATTTCTCGCCGTCTAAGTTTCCGCTTCTGAGCCAATCCTGTACGCCGTGAGCGGAAGGCATTTTCCCGGTCAGAATGGATGCCCTCGCCGGAGAGCATACCGGCGAGGCACAGAAGAAGCTGTCAAACCGCATTCCCTGTTCTGCAATTCTGTCCAGGTTGGGCGTATAAAGCTCCGGTGTCCCGGCGCAGTGCATCGCCCAGGGGCCCTGATCGTCTGCCAGAATCATGATAATATTCGGTTTTTTCCCTGTTTTTTCCATATTATTAGATTTTCCTTTTTACTGCTTTGCTTTTGTTTTCTGATACTCTGCATTGACTGCCTCAAGGATCTCTTCACCGCCCTGACTTCTCCAGGACTTGCTCAGCTGCTCTACACCCTCTTCGATGGAAAGCTTACCCTGCAGCATATCCGAAAAGTACTGGGTGTAAATATCGTCCACTGCGGCGCCGTTTTCGATCTCAACCTGCGTTTTCTGCTTAATCAGGTTCGGAACCTGGCACTGGGTCGCAAGATCAACGGTATGCAGCGCACGTTCCCGGTTCGGATCGGTTACAGGGATGTAGTTGCTCTCCAGAGGCCAGTAGAAGGAGCCCCACGCCAGCGCGTGCGCCCAGCCATTGGGCGAGAAAGCATCCTTTGCACGCTCTTCTTCGTTGAAGACGATTTCGTCGCCATCCTTGGTGTAATGAATACCTTCGATACCAAGACGCAGCAGGTTATTTCCTTCCTCCGAAACCATGAAGTCCACAAATGCTGCCGCTTTGTCAGGGTTCTTGCAGGCTGCGGTGATACAGGTCATCATACCGCTCTTGCCCTGCTTGCTTAAGCCTCTCGCGCCATCCGGACCTGCGGGGGAAAGATCATAGCAGATCGAAGCGTCCGGGAACAGCTCTTTGACGCTGTTTTCATGACGGGTCACATGACGGAACAGGGGTGCAGGCATCATGCCGGCTTTGCCCTGATAGAACTTTTCTTCTTTTTTAGACATATCATTCAACATCAGCTCCGGATCGATCGCACCTGCATCCCACAGCTCTTTGATGTAGGTCATGCCTTTTACAAACGCAGGATCTTCAAAAACGGGGATTACCTGATCGTTTTCATCCAGCGAATAGTCCGCATAGGGTAGTCCGTATGCGAAAAATACCCAGTCAAACTGTCCCGGCTTTTCTGCCGTGTAGCCGTATGTATTGTTCTGTCCGTCGCCGTCCGGATCGTCGTTTGTGAAAGCGAGCATGACGTCTTTCATTTCATCCAACGTCTGCGGATAGGACAATCCCAAATTATCCAGCCAGTCCTGACGCATCACGATCAGGGTATTGGCCACACTGTACTGTGTAATAAACGGCATGCCGTAATATTTTCCATTTTGTGCCGACCACTCGTAATTTTCCAGCCATGCCTTCATGCTCGGGAAGGAATCCATGTAATCATTCAGCGGAATAACCATTCCATCATCAATCCACTGCTGGGTTGCGCTCGTCCCGTATGCACCAGTTACCACATCCGGGAAATCGCCGGACGCCATCGCAACGTTGACCTTTTCCGTATTGGCTTCCGGAACGATTTCAACCGTCAGGTCTATGCCGAGCTTTTCGTTGATCGCTTCAATAATGCGGTCGTTATCCTGAATTGCTTCTGCCGCAGCGTCGCCGGTCGTCAGCCAACGGATCGGAACCCGCTCTGCAGAATCCGCAGTGTTCTGACCACCCGAAGCGCTGTTGCCGCAGCCTGCTGCCAGAATCGTTGTCGCTGCCATCGCTGTTGCCAGAAATGCACACTTACTTCTTTTTCTCATTTTGTTCCCTCTTTCTTTCCCTTTTATATTTTACCCCTTCACTGCGCCTGCCGTCATCCCTGCTGTGAAATATTTTTGAAAAAACGGATATGCGCACATGATCGGAATAATTGCCAGCATCACAGCCGCCATCTTCATCGGCTGTCCTAATAAAAACAGGCTTTCTCCGCCGCTGGAATATGCTGCGTCATTCTGAAACAGCATCGACCGCAGAAACAGCTGCAGCGGCCATGCTTCTTTCTTATTGATATACATAATCGCCGAGAAAAAGTCGTTCCAGTGATCGACTGCATAAAACAGCGTCACCGTCGTCAGCGCCGGTTTGGAAATCGGAAGCATGATCCTAAACAATACGCCGATCTCCGTACATCCGTCCAAAAGCGCCGCTTCCTCCAGCTCCATCGGAAGCTCCAAGAAGAAGTTTCTTAAAATAATCAGGTTGTAGGTGTTGACCGCCGACGGCAGGATCATCGCCCACAGCGAATTCATCAGATGCAGATCCTTTACAACGATGTAGGTCGGAATAATTCCGCCGGTAAACATCATCGTAAACACTGCCAGAAACATGAAGAACCGCTGTCCCTTTAAATCCTTTTTCGACAGCACATACGCCGCCATCGTCGTAATCAGCATGTTGATCAGTGTGCCGACAACCGTGATAAAAATCGAGTTCGCATACGATCTCCACAGATCGAAGCTTTTTAACATATAGGCATAGCCTTCAAACGACCATTCGTCCGGCCATAAATGGATGTTCGTCGCCAGATAGCTTTTCAGCGAGGAAAACGAAACAACCAGGCAGTCCCAGAACGGGTAAAAGGTTGTCAGCCCCAGCAGAATCAGAAAAATCAGATTTACTGTGTCAAAAATCCTGCTGCCGACAGAAACCTTGATTTTTTTCGGCTTTTCCCTGCTCATCAGTAAATTCCCTCCTCTCCTGCCATGCGTGCTGTCTTGTTTGCAATGACAACCAGTGCAAAGTTGATCACGGATTTAAACAAGCCGACCGCTGTCGCCAGCTCAAATTTGCCTTCCTGCAAGCCCATCCGGTATACATAGGTATCGATGATATCCGCCGTCCCGTATACGCCTGGATGATACAATACGAAAATCTGTTCAAAGCCCGCCTGCATCAGTCCGCCGATTCTCGTAATCAGCACAACGATAATAATAGAACGGATACACGGCAATGTGATATGTAACAGCTTCTGCCACCGGTTCGCCCCGTCCACGGTCGCCGCCTCGTACAGCTGCGGATCGATTCCGGTGATCGCCGCCAGATAGATAATCGTGTTCCAGCCGAACGTTTTCCAGATCATCGAAACGACCATCGTGCCGACGAAATACTTTTCATCTGTCAAAAATCCGATCGGTGCAAAGCCGAGCGCCTTGATGACGCCGTTGACAATACCCGAATCCATCGATAACAGGCTTGTCAGAATACCGCCCAGAACGACCCAGGAAATAAAATTCGGAATGTAAATCGCTGTCTGGATGACCCGTTTTACCTTTCCAAGCCGCAGCTCATTTAAAAGTAGCGCAATGATAATCGGAAACGGAAATCCGAAAATCAGTCGGATCAGGCTGATCCGGATCGTGTTCCAGAAAACGGAATAAAACTTTTCCATTCCAAACAGCTTTTGGAACATTTCCGTCCCCGCCCACGGACTTTTCCAGATTCCAAGCATCGGATTGAAATCCTTGAATGCAATTGTTACGCCGTACATCGGAACGTAACAGAAAATGATGTAATACAGAATCGCCGGAAGCAGCATCAGATACAGATATTTATGCTTCCAGAAATACAGTGCTGCCTTCTGCAGGCCCCCCTGCTGTCGGCCCTTTGAAAGTGCTGCGGTTTTTTCCCTCTTTCCCGTCATGTACCTTCCTCCCTCTCTTTTTTTCTGAAACAGTCCTGTTCCGTAAATGCTGCCCGCCTGGTGGCTGCAGCCCCTTTGCGTTTTTTTGTTTCCGTTTCTGAGGTCATTATATAAAAACACAGCTCTGTTAAAAATTAAAAAATCCGACCTGTTTTGTTACATTTATAACGATTTCAAAAAAGCCTTGATCTATCACCCCCTTTATTGACTTTTTGCAACTTTTTGACTTTATTTTTTGCAGATTCATCGGATTTTTGCTATCCATTTTTGCACTCCCTTTCTTTTGCTTTGTGCATTTTTTCGGTATAATGGTGTCAGAACCAATCAAAGGGAGGCAATTGTTTTGATATCATTCGATCGTTCCATGCAAAAGAAAAAGCTGAAAAATATCATTCGCTCGAGACACTTTTCTTCCTGTTTTTTTATTCTGGCACTATTGTCCACGATCCTGTTTTTTGTTTCCACACTCTTAAACATCTGGCAGAACAGTCTGCAGTTAAAGGAACAGCTGGAGGCGAAGGCAGACGCTGCCTATTCCAATATCGAAAATACTTTTTCCGTTATGAAGGTAGGTTCTGTTTTTATCGCAAAGCTTGCCTCCGTAAACCACATCCTCGTTTCACCGGATCCTACCATCGATTATTTTTCCCGTATGATCAATGATATTTCTCCGTACACTCAGCTGTACTCCTTCGAAACGATCTGTCTGTATTTTGACCGCAGTGAACGGGTTTTCGATTCCAGCGGAGGCATGTACACCTACAGTGATTTTTATAATCCGGATTTTCTCCGAATCCTTTCGGAAATGGACACGGAGGAGGCCTGGGTTGTAAACATTCCTTATGAGCGTTACTACAGCCCGCGTCCCGCTGTGCCGGTTGTGGTCTATGCCCACAGTCTGCCTTTGTATTCCTCCAATCCGAAGGGCTATATCACGATTTCCTATGCCATGCGGGAGCTGCGCAGGGATGCTGCTGCCATTCTTTCCGACAACAGCTATCATGCTGTCGTTACCTTTTGTGATCAGCTTATCTATGCCACGGATGCAGATCTGTACGAGCGATGGGATCCTTCTCTGTCCGCTGACGAAAATGAAGCCTTGCTTTTTCCCGATTATAATGCCTATCCTGCCGTTCAGAACTCCAATACGCTGCAGTGTACCTACTATGTGTCCAACACAGAGCATTTAAAAGCAGTTGCTCCATTTCTTTCAAGACGTTTTTACGAATACTTGTTTATATTATTCTGCTGTTTTTTACTTTCTGCTATCTACAGCATGATTTTGTTAAAGCCAGTGGATGACATTATGGAAAAGCTCGGCATCACGCCCTACACCCTCGGTCTGTCCGACGATCATGATGAATTTTTCCGTTTAAATTCCGCCCTGGACAGTCTGACTGCCCAGGTCTCAGAGGTGCATTCCGTCCTGCACGAAAAGGAACAGCTCGTCCGGGAGCGTCTGCTGCTTGGTATCCTCCATGCCTCTGTCGATGTCACTGCCCTGCCTCAGGAATATACGAAATACGGTCTGGTCTTTCCGTATCGCTTCTTTTCCCTGATCCTCATCCACATGCCTGCCCTCGAAATCATGGAGGATTTCACAAAAAAGGAGCAGCTGCGCCTCGTTGTCCTCTCCAGCGCTTCGGAGGCATTTTCCGTCCTCGGCAAAGCCTACGGCATCCATACAAATGGGCAGAATATCGGCATCTTGCTCAATACCTCCATCGCAGAAGCAGAGCTGACGGCAGAATTAAAGCGCCTCTGCAGCGCTATTTCCCAACGCATGCAGCAGACGCTTTCCATTGATCCATTCTTTTCAATTGTATTATGTGAGCAGGCATCGCCCTCCTACCAGAAATCCTGGCAGCTGGCCCGCAGAAACCTTTTGTTCACTTCTCCGGAAACAGAGGATTTTATGATCATCGGTCATCAGGAGGATCTGACCTCCTCCCTGGATCCCAACCTGTCCATCCAGCTTTCTCGTGCGCTGATCGACCGCGATCAGGCTGTTGCCCGCAAAATCGCCGACAGCTTTTTTTCCCGCTACCTGGAAACAGCAAACACCCAGGAGGCCCGGAAGCTTACAACGATCCTCCTGTGCGAGATCTATGTGGCGCTGCTTGATTTCGGGGATGACATTCCGGACACCCAACTGAGCCCCTACCTCAAAAAGCTGGAAAATGCTGCGGATCCATCCGAATGCAACCGAATCTTCTTTTCCTGCATCCAGGGACTTTTAAATGCCAAAACAAAAACCTCCATGGAAGCCCACACTTATATCTGCCAGGCAATTTCCTATATCCAGCAGCACTACAGGGAGGAGCTTTCCGTCCCTCAGATCGCGGACGTCGTTGGCTTAAACCCGGTCTACCTTTCTAGGCTCTTCAAGCTCGACACCGGAAAAACGCTCTCCGAGTACTTAAACTGCTACCGCACGGAATGTTCCCTCGCGCTGCTGACCGACACTGCAGATACAATCCAGTCGATCAGCCAGAAGGTCGGCTACTCCGACGTCCGGAGCTATATCCGGTTCTTTAAGAAATATTATGACGTGACGCCCAGCGAGTACAGAAGGGGTGCGGTTGGGAAATGATTCCGGGCAAGTTATTGCTGCAAAAAATATTTGATTTTTGCCACGAAAATGCCAAAGCTACCGCACAGTGAGCCTTTGGCGACAGAGCTGTCCGGAGCCGTTGACCGCGGAGCGCACGCCGTCGATCGCCGGATCGGAAAAACGCTCTCCGCATACTTCTTGACAGAACAAGCCGCCTTTTTTATACTTATAGCACTTGTAAAAAACGTTACTGCTCACCTGCGCCATTCGCAATACAATAGAATGCACGCTCTGCGAACATTCTATTGTCATGAACCACGCCTTGCGGCAGAACGGAGGATATTGTGACAGACAAAAAGCTGATTTCATCTTTACAGGGGCTGCGGGCAGTCGCATTTCTGAGCGTGGTCCTGTCCCATTGCGGCGCACCGTGGCTGGGGCCGTGGGCAATTTCCGTATTCGTGGCGCTGTCCGGTTTTCTGATGACCTGCAACTATTACGACCGCCCGCGCACAGCACCTGGACTGCGGTCTGCCATGGTCTTTTCCCTGCAAAAAATACGCAAGCTGTATCCGCTGCACCTTATTATGATGGCTGCTGCCCTGCTCCTTGTGCTGAAGGGGCTCCTGGTACAGCCCTCTGCCCGTGGGGTGCTGTCCTGTGCAGCGCAGCTTGTGGTAAGCATTTTTCTCCTGCAAACCTGGATTCCCTCCAGCCGTTTCTGGTTTTGCCTGAACGGAGTAGCGTGGTATCTTTCGGTGCAGGCTTTTCTGTATGCAATCTTTCCCTGGCTTCTCGCCGTGCTGAAAAAAACCGATACTCGCAGACTGCGCTGCATTGCTGCCGCGATTTTCTGCGCACAGTGCTTTTTCTCCCTTGCAATCTGGAAGGCCGGACTCAGTGGAAAGGCCGTATTTTACCTGACCTATCTGTGTCCTCTTTTCCGGGCAGGAGATTTTGCCATCAGCTGCTGTATGGGCTGCCTTTACCACAGCCGCAAGGAGGAGCGCATACCCTACGGTGCCTTTTCCCTTCTGGAGCTGGCAGCTGTGCTGTTTTCGGGCGGTTGCTTTTTCATCGCTGCCAGACAGGTTGGAGCTTTAGGCGCGGTAGCCTTCCGGTACAACGTGCTGTTCACCCCCTCTGCGGTGCTGCTGGTCTGGCTGCTCGCCGTGGGCAAGGGAGTGATTTCCCGGCTGCTTTCCGCAAAGCCGTTTTTGTGGCTGGCCGGGCTGTCGCCTTACGGCTTTCTGATCCATCAGGTACTGATCCGGTATATGGAGTTGGCTGCAAACAAGCTTGGTCTTACGGCACATCCTGTGGTCTGGACCCTGACCGTATTTTTACTCACGCTCTGCCTGAGCAGCTTTTACAAGGCGTTGGAGCACCGGGTGCGGAAGCGTCATGCCAAAGCTGCCGCGCGGTAAAGGGGATCCGTTTATCCGAAATTTGCAGTGAAACTTAGCGAAACTTAAATTTGTTGTTTTTTCTCTTTTCACAAAGAAAAAGCACTGTCAAACCCAAAATCCTATGGTTTTCAGTGCCTTTTTTACATATTTTTCTATTAAAGTTCTCTCACATGCTTATATAAGTGAAACTTAGCGAAACTTAAATTATGCCCAATACGGAATATATTTTTTATATCTTGGTGCTGTATCCGGATCCATTACTTTAATATATTCACCTTCAATTCATATTTCTCACAAAAAGACAGTTATTTGGGCAAACTCTCTGAACCACACAGCGCACCCGAGGATGTCAAGTCATTGCTACAAACTTTTTGACCTTTTTTCCTCGATTTTTCCCATAAAACCGTTGTTTGGGAACAGAGGACGTTATATTGTTGTCACAAAATCAGCAGGGAGGATGTAACGTCATTGCTACAAGTTCAGTAGTAGTGGACGTTACATTATTGCTACAAATCAAGTCAGTGATTTCCACTCCACCTCCACTCTCCCGTCATCATACACATATATTCCCTGCACATATTCTTCCAGCATCTCTCGTGTCAGATTCTCATAGCCTAAATACTTCAACATTTGCTCCACCGGAACATTCTTTTTCATCAGGATTTCTTTCTCGTCGTTTATCAACTCATCCAGTTCCTGTACACGTTTCTGCAGTCGTTCTCTTTCTTCTTCCAACTGCTTCTTGGCTTCCATAAACTGGTTCTGGTTCATCTGTCCCTCGTGATACTTCTCATAGTTCTGGCGGTTCTGGATTTTTATTTGTTCTTGACACTTTTCACAATCTGCACTTTCCGTCTTATAGGCTTCTATACTGTCCTCATGCTGTTTTCTCATGGATTGCTGCATCTGTTCTTGGCTGATATTCTGACGTAAGTAAGCCTTTATTTCTG
>OLND01000230.1_pt1 | contig 72902 bp, 63 predicted proteins | sample 1672031 | NCBI WGS metagenome assembly OLND01 (sample SAMEA3136638, study PRJEB25190) | human gut metagenome | biome: human gut; feature: human-associated habitat; material: faeces | place: Austria | collected 2013 | reverse complement strand
CCTTAGAGCATTGACAGACACCACATCCCTTGCATGGTGCAATGTTGAGTTTGTCGGGTTCAATGATTTCAATTTTATTCTTTTCTGACGCTCCTTTTGATTTTGAGTTTGGCTTGCGACACCATTCTCATCATATCACAGGAGGCTTTATTTTGTTGTCCTCACCGTCTCCACTTATTCCATTCTCCCCAGCATAGCTGGGGGATTAGACTTTTCATTAAGGAGAAGGATACCAAGGGGGCAGTGGGCAATACGGTGAATTATTCATCGTTTACGGTGGTTGTTTGCTCAGTTTTTTTGAATATAGATGATTTTGTCACAGGCGTAAAGTTCTTCTCCCCCGCTGTTTCGCATTTCATATCCGATATATTTACAATTCCCATCCAACTGACTATAATAAAGAATGGCCGTTTGCCTGCAAAGGCGCGGAACCATATCCATCTGCATCAGGGCGATATGACAGAAAAATGAACTTAAAAGAATGGAAGAAAGAACAATGGATGTAATTGAAAAATTTGGAAATAGGGTGAGCAGCCAGGCGCTTAAGGATCCGGAAAAAGCGCGTCGGCTGCTTCTTGCGGGATACCGCCTGCAGGAAAAGAAGCTTCAGTTTTTGCCGGATCGGGGGCTGCCGTCGTCGGGACAGTATGTGGCGCGGGTGGTTATGAAAAATATCATTCAGTCGCTGTCGGAACCGGAGAATGCGGCGATGGTCAGCATATTTGTGCCGGGAGAGCTGGTGATGGCGGCAGGGCTGACGCCGTACTCAGTGGAGGCGATGTCCTGTTTTATGGCGGGAACGAAGTGTGAGCAGACGTTTCTTCGGAAAACGGAGGAAGAAGGATTTCCGGAGACGATGTGTTCGTACCACAGGGTGTTTCTGGGGGCGGCGCTGACGGGGATTCTGCCAAAACCGAACTGCATGATTTATACGAACCTTGCGTGTGATGGAAATATGATGACGTTTCCGTATTTAAAGGATAAATTTGAATGTCCAGGCTTTTATATTGATGTTCCGTATGAGAAAAACCGGGAATCGGTTCTGTATGTGGCGGATCAGCTACGGAAATTGAAACGGTTTCTGGAGGAGACGACGGACAGACGGATTTCGGAGGAAACAGTGCGGAGTGCGGTAGATAACAGCCGGAAAGCGGCAGCGAATTATAAAAAACAGCTTGCCCTGCGGTGTGCGCATGACCCGGTGACCTCTCTGACGAATGAATTGTATGCGCTTTTTATGTGCCATCTGATGGCTGGCTCAGAGACGGCGGTTACCTATACAGAAAAACTTCTGCGCGATGTGCGGATGTCACCGAGGGGAGATGGTCTTTCGGTAATCTGGATGCACATCATGCCATTTTTACAGGAGCCGGTTAAGGATATTTTTAATTATAGTAAGAAAATGCACATCCGCGCTTGTGATTTCATCGCAGATGGTTTTCAGGAGATGCATGCGGAAGACCCGTATGAGGCGATGGCAGAGAAAATGGTCTACTGCATTTACAATGGCAATGTGAAACAGAGAATTGAGGAAGCGGAACGGCTTGCCAGAATCACGGAAGCGGATGGTGCTGTTTTATTTGCCCACTGGGGCTGTAAGGGAACGATCGGTGCATCCAGCCTGATTAAGCAGTCCTTAGAAAAGACAGGACTTCCGACGATGATTCTCGACGGTGACGGCTGCAACCCCGCCAATACCAGCGACGGTCAGGTATCGACGCGGCTTCAGGCGTTTGTGGAAATGCTGGAAAAGGGCAAGGAGGAGAAACACGCATGATTTATTACGTCTGTAAGTACACCCCGATCGAGCTGTTCCGGGGGTTTGGAGAAGAATGTTCTGTTTTGGAGGAAATGCCGGAAAATTTCGAACATTCGGATCAAATTGCACATGCAAATCTGTGCGGCTTTGGAAAATCGGTCATTCAGGCAGTGCTGGAAGGAAAGGTTGAACAGCTGGTGCTGGTAAACTGCTGCGATTCGATGCGGCGCGTTTACGATATCGTGGAGAGCACGGGAAAATGTAAGTTTTTATATATGCTGGATCTGCCGCATGATGATAATGAATGTGAAAAAGTGAAATTTGCGGGCACGATCCGGAGGCTTAAAAAGGCATATGAGGCATATTCCGGGAAAGTGTTTGATAAACGCGCTTTTATCAAGTCCTTTATTACGCCGGAAATGAACACGGAGCCATACATTGGTGTGCTGGGCGTGCGGGTCAGCGGCATTCTGGAGGATATGATCCGGGACAATATCCAGATGGATGTGGAAAATCTGACCTGTACGGGTGGTCGGAAACTGTCGGTCGTACAGGATGAAATGTGGAATATGGAGGAAGAGGAGCTGTTTCTTTCTTACGCGGACGTCCTGCTGGGACAGATGCCGTGTTTCCGCATGAACCGTTCGATCCGCAGAAACCGTCTGTATCTGGATCCGAATTTAAAGGGAATTATTTATCACACAATCAAGTTCTGTGATTATTATGGATTTGAGTATGCGAGTATCAAGCGGGATATCAAGGTTCCGCTCCTTAAGATTGAGACTGATTTTACGAGCCAGAGCGCGGGGCAGCTTTTGACGCGCATTCAGGCATTTGAGGAGACAATCGAGGGATCAGAGGATATGGATCCGGGAAAAGGTATCAGTGAGGAGGCAAGAAAGAAGATGGAGTCGGGCATTTTTTATGTAGCGGGAATCGACAGCGGTTCGACAAGTACTGATGTGGTCATACTGGATCAGGATGGAAAAATTAAATCGACGATGATTATTCCGACCGGCGGCGGTGCGATGATGAGCGCCGAGAAGAGTCTGGATCTGGCGATTGCGAAAGCGGGAATTAAGAAAGAGGAGATCGTGCGGATCGATACGACCGGATATGGACGATCCTACATTGACAGCGGGGATGACAGCATCACGGAGATTACCTGCCATGCCAAGGGCGCAAATTATCTGAATCCGAATGTCCGCACTATCATCGACATTGGCGGGCAGGATATCAAAGCGATCAGCATCGACGGGCAGGGAGCCGTGAAAAATTTCCTGATGAATGACAAATGTGCCGCCGGAACGGGACGTTTTCTGGAAATGATGGCGAAAACGCTGGGACTTTCCCTGGAGGAAATGAGTGTGAAAGGGCTGGAATGGAAGCATAATATCGTGATTTCCAGCATGTGTACGGTGTTTGCAGAGTCGGAGGTCGTGTCGCTGGTGGCACAGAATAAGGATGTGGCAGATATTATCCACGGTTTAAATGTGTCAGTTGCCTCAAAAGTCGGCGCGTTGGCAGCCCGCCTTGGAAAGGATCATCCAGGCGAATATATGATGACCGGTGGTGTGGCGAAGAACCGTGGTATCATCCAGGCATTGGAAGAGAAGCTTGGTGCTAAACTTTATATCTGTGATGAGGCGCAGCTCTGCGGTGCGCTGGGAGCGGCGCTATTTGCTTATGAGAAATGTAAAGGCAGTGCGGAGGAAACGCGATGAAGCGGCAGGGTTAAAACACTTGTATCGATATTTTCGTCAGATATTCACTGGGAAAGGCTGTGGCCAATTCGTCGATCACAGCCTCTTTATAAGAGTATTTGCCGGTTTTAAACTTGTGTTCATCGGTCCAATCAAAGAGTTTTTCGTAGGTGACTTTCGAGTCATAGTAATTTTCCATTAAGTAAGCAAGTACCTTGCCAGCCCAAAGTGCTGCAACAGTCGCCCTCAACAGCATATCCAATATGCGCAAAGAAGAAGTATTGCAATATAGAACTACAACCTTCCTCTTCCATATTTTTTTAATATCTGACACATTTTTACGGATTGCATTTTTTACACGGATCATAACCTGCAGCAATCAGCGCATCACTACTCTCTGATGAGGATTTTTTATTGCTCTCCTTCATCTGTTTGACCGATGAACAGGACGGCCGATGAAATTTCTTTGTATTGGTATTGAGGATATAGGATTCCGTGCTGGTCTGCTGAGAAGCTGCCTGCGGAACAGTCTCGTTTGTACGGATAAAAAAATAAACTGAGCCACGGCTGTTCCAACATGAAATCAGCCGTGGCCTTATTTATATCATTTCACTCTTTTTTGAAATAGAACAACACCACAGCAACAACTCAAATCGACTTAAAATTCCAGACTATTCGCATTCAGCAAGAAATACTTCATTCCCATGATGACAAAACCTTCATCATTTCTCCAAGGCTTTTTGCTGCCATTTACAATGACGATCTTCTTGAAAGAGTCCGGGATATTACGCAGAGAATTGAACTCCTGCGTCTGTTTTTCTTCCGAAGTCATGTCATATGCAACCTGGATATAGTATCTCTGGTTTCCTTGATTCACCACAAAGTCAACCTCCAACTGCTTGCGAACACGTTTGCCCTCTTTATCCTTATCGAAGATATCCACGACACCCACATCAACATTGTAGCCACGGATCAGCAGCTCGTTATAAACAATGTTCTCCATGATATGAGTAGGCTCCTGCTGTCTGAAATTCAGACGTGCATTTCTCAGTCCCAGATCAGTAAAGTAGTATTTCAGATTTGCACCGATATACTTTCTGCCCTTAATATCGTATCGGCTTGCCTTGGAAATCAAAAAGGCATCTGTCAAATGGTCGATATGCTTGGAGATGGTTTTATTAGCATAAGTCATCTGGCGCTCACTGGCAAAGGTATTGGCAATCTTTGAAGGGTTGGTCGGTGCGCCGATTGCAGATGCAAGCACATCAACCAGAATCCCAATCTCATCCACGTTCTGAATCTTATTTCTTTCAATAACATCCTTCAGATAGACATTTGCAAAGATGTTCTTCAGATAGTCCGCTTTCTGTCGTTCGCTCTGGAAACTTACGATCTGCGGCAATCCTCCGTAGATCATGTAGTCATCCCAGGCATCATCATAATCGCCGTCATAGACAGAATAAAACTCTGCAAAGGAGAGAGGGTAGATTCTAATCTCATCACCTCTGCCACGGAATTCGGTCACAATGTCGCTGGACAGGAACTTGGAATTACTTCCGGTGACATACACATCAATATTGCTCATGCGGAGCAGGCTGTTCAGCACTTCCTCAAATCGTGGCATGAACTGCACTTCATCCAAAAGGAGATAATACTTCCCGTCGTCTTTCATGGCATCCTTGATGTACTTGAAGCATACCTTGGGATCTCTTAATTCCTCGTTCTCAATACCATCCAATGCAATTTCAATAATATGATCAACATCAACGCCGTTCTCCAGTAAGTATCTCTTAAAGATGGTAAACAGCAAAAAGGATTTGCCACATCTACGAATGCCGGTAATCACCTTTATCATTCCATTATCTTTTCGCAGGGTCAGCTGCTGTAGGTAAGCGTCTCTTTTAATCTCCATTGTTGCACTCCCCATTTCCGTGCATCTGCACGTTTTTTAGTAATGATATTCTATCACAAAACAAGTTGCATTCCAATATCCATTCCCATTTTATGTGCATCTGCACGTTTTTATGTATTGCTTTTCCTCGGGGTCAGGCGCTGGATGCTTTCAGTTACCAAACTAAAGAGGCACTCTTTCATTATGAACACTTTTCCATCAAATATAAAACAAAAATTCAACTCTACTATTCCGGATATGGCAGATCATCCTTGGCTCTTTACCCCAAAAAAGTACTTGCGATGTAGCATTTATATTATTACTAATAATACTATCATTTATGATTATCCTAAAACAATAGAATGCACGCTCTGCGAGCATTCTATTGTCATGTATTCTTCTTCCGGTTTATTGTTGTACTTATACTTTGCCATAACAACAAGGTATCCGTTGTCCCACTCCTTCACAGCTATATATCGCTCTGATCATACAGTATATCCAACCGTGGTGCTATTTCGCGTATATCGCTCCAACGATTTTTCCTCGAATACCGCAGGGCAGCAGCTTGCAGAGCAGGCTAAGAAACTTGTACTGCGCTCCTGCCACACAAATCGGCTTGCACTTCTTCTCTGCGATTTTCGCGATGTATGCACCGATCACTTCCGGGTTCGCGCCATTCTGCTCGTCTTTCTCCATCTGACTAACACTGCGTGAGATTCTGCCTCCGTATTCCTTGTCGCCAACGATTACCTTCTGCCGTGCCTGCGTGAAGCCTGTGTGGATATCACCCAGCTCAACAACTGTCACCTGAATGCCATAAGGCTTTACCTCATTGTCCAGCGCGCAGGAGTACGAGGAAATCGCCGCTTTGCTGGCGGAGTAGAATGCCTGGAACGGAATATGTGCGACCGCTGCCACAGAGCTGATGTTGATGATATGCCCTTTCCCGGCTTCTCGCATGAACGGCAGGACTGCCTTGTTCACATTGACTGTGCCGAAAAAATTCACATCAAACTGTGCCTTTGCCTGATCAAGCGGTGTGAACTCCACCGCGCCAGAGATGCCGAAGCCAGCACAGTTGACTACAATATCGAGCTTCCCTGCTTCCGAAAGAATCTCTCCTACTGCCTTCTGAACCGCATTTTCATCGGTCACATCCACGCTGATGTGTTTTATTCCGTCTTGCGGTACATTTCGGCGGCTAAATTCATAGACTGCAAACCCAGCATTTTTCAGTGCCGCGGCCGTACTGCGTCCGATGCCGGAACTGCCTCCCGTTACAAGAGCTGTTTTCATTGCTTTTCTCCATTTTTTTCATCCTTCGTCAATGTCGCCATAAGCAGTTTTCTGATATGCTCTTTTCTCTCCCATATTATCCTTTTCTATTTCCATCACAATCTATATGACATCCTTCAAAATATACCGTGTGAACTCCTGAAGTTTCGTTGGTCCACACGGCATGATTTTCTCATGGGCGAAGTCCCTTGACGATAGTCTGAAACTCCTGCTCTGTATCCACAAAGCGGTAAGGTGCGTACTCGCCATACGCAGTTGGTCTGCTGATTGTTACAAGCTGTATTCCCTTACATCCAACGGCCTTATTCAAATCCCTCTTTAATTCTACCAGATGCTTTCCATGCGTTGTTTTCAGAGCAAAACAGCCATGTGCATCACGATCTTTCGCTACCAGATAACACATTATTCAGCACCTCCTTCATATTGTAGGACTTAAGATCTTCATTGATGCCGGCAGCCTGCTTGCGGACGTTTGGCTCGGCTAGGTCGAATGCTTTCAGAATCGACTTCTGCGTTGCCGTCACTGCGTAATCCATAGAGTACTCGCGGTCGATGTGCCGCACGATTTCGATCTTTTCAAGTTCGTGGATCGCGGCAGGCACGGTCATGTAGTTCTCTTTGTGATGTGTTTTCAGCATCTGTTCCTTGAGCAGGAAGTGCATCCGGTTTCGAATGATCAGTGCTACAAACTCGATGAAGATCTTTGCATGTAGCGCCTCATTGGTCTGGCAGCGCATAGTTCTGTCACCGAGGAAGGTTTTATCTTCCCTGAAGAGTTCTTCGGATGCATCCCGGCTCTTATAGAGATCGAGTGCATCCGAAGAACTCAACTTCTCGGATGTAATGATGACGAAGTACCCACACAGAGATATCTCCTCATCGATGACCTCATAACGTTCCCGGCCATACATAAACTTTTCGTCATCCTGACCTTCATGATAAAAGATCAGATCGAAATACCTGCCGAACTCCTTGGAGAGATTCAGCTTCATCCCCTGATGCTCGCGAAGGTACAGCGCCATCCGGTCGATCTTTTCTTCTACATTCTCTCGTTCGGAAGTCTGCTTCCATTCGTTATAGAAAATGTGGAAATAGCGCTTCTTCTCATCCGAAGGATACAGCTGGTGCTCCGCGGTGAGTCCATTCACCTTGTAATCACGCAGGCTGAACTCACGCTTTTCTTCGAAGCTGCCTTTGACCGACAGGACGAGATCACGGACCAGAGATTTCATCCCCTTCATCATGATGATGAACTCGTAACCGTTCTTATCCATGAAGTGGATGTTTTCTTTGCTGAAGTATCCTCGATCAAGGATGAAACCGACCTGACGGTATCCATAGCCCTTTGCCTTCTCCAGCATCTGCTGGAGCTGAGAGACATCGACGATGCTTCCGGGATACTCCTCATAGTAAAGAGGCTCGGAGTTGTTATGGTCATAGGCGATTGAGTAGTTCAGGACCGGCTTTCCGTCGTCATCCTTCGGATGACCGATCTCGACACACTCCAGATCACCTACCTGGCAGTTCTTGTTGGTCGAATCATACGTGATATAGATCTTTTCACGGTGATCATGCCGGTTGTTCCATTCATTCTGGAAAGCGATGCACTGGTCTCTCGTAATACTGTTAATAAACGAAGAGACCTTGGAATCACTGTACAGCTTCATCCCCTGCGTAAACAGCGGATGATTGTACGCATAATCCGGATAGTACTGACCGGCGTTGTTTTCCGTAACGATGGAATATGCTGCCAGATCCAGGAAGAGACCAGCTTCCTTTCCAATCAGTCGTCCGATGATCTCATCCAGATGATACTCGGCAATGACCTTGCGGATCACGATGAATGCTCCGATTCTGAGACAGGCGCTCCGATCAGCGATTTCCCGGGTCTCCGGAAGTACCGCTTCAGGAAAGTATTTTAGGAAGTTAGTGTTTGGATACATCGTCTCAGCAGAAGCATCCAGGCACTTGCTGATCGTCGTATTCTTCGGAACGGTGTAATGCTTATCCGCACTGTACTTGCGATCGTAAGCGTAGTAAATATAGGTTATTCCACGAATTGTTTTCCGTGTGATTCCATGTCTGGAATCAGGAATTTTGACCTCATAATCGAGATACATGGTGCCCTCCTAACGAGAGTTAATTATCGAGGAAGTTCACAGACATCGGCGCCTATGATACCTGTCTGAACGGCTATAAATACTGCTATGCCAACCAGACGCCGCAGAGGGCTTTCGTCAACTGCAAATATCACGATTCGGTCTCTCCTCTTCTGCTCGGCCATCTGCGTCCCATCATCCGTGGAACGTAGAAAAGCTTTCTGCAAAAGGGTTCTCCCCGAAAGGGCAGATCCGAAACGGATTTTCAGCAGCTATCTCTTTTTTAGGAGGGACTCTGTCCGAACAGGTATAGGAGCAAGCAGCGGAATCCGGGAAGCGGCCGCCGGCCGTTTCCCGGAAGATCTGTGAAAGGAAAAAATATGATAAACGTCAAAGATCTCAGCCAGCGTCTGCTTTCTGCCTGCGGAACGCTCCATCGATGACCTAACGATTCTTTCTTTTACCGTCATGCTTCAGGCAGTACCGGTATGGGACGCCATCCGGGATTTTTTATAATTTAAACCGTTTCTCCTTCTATAATCTGAGGTCTTATATAGTTTTTGTAATGCACTTTTCTTCCGGAAGCTTTTTCATGCATAAGTTCTATACATTTTTCTCCCTGTTGTTCCGGAAAAAGATCGACTGTTGCCAGACTGTTTTTTATATACTTCCGGCTATTACAACCGTCGATTCCCAGTAATGCTATTTTTTCCGGAATTCTATATCCCTTTCCAGTCAGAAATGCATACATTCCCAATGCCAATTCATCATTAAAGCAAATTACTGCCACTTTCTCCGTTACCACTAGGTCCTGCATGTACTTTTTCGCAATTTCCTGTCCGATCGAAAAGGCATCTTTTCCTATGGAATTTAAACTTTTTATTGTCTGAACTATATCAATATCCGAATTATAAACATTTAATCCGTCAACATATAAGACCTTCGGAGTCAGCATGCTTTCTTCCATTTTGCTCATGTAAGCTTTTATGCGAATGTTATCCAGATCGTCAACTGCCGATGCAAACCATATTTTTTTCTTTCCCTTTTTTCTCAAATAATGAATCGCCTTATTTAAAACCTCTAACATGTCCACTGTTACACAAGGCAAAGCCTGACAAAGTTTAAAAGAAGAACCGGTGTACAGGTACATCATAAAAATATCATTTCTTTTTCCATAGTTTTTGAGATAATACTGGGCTATAAATTCATTTGAAAAAACTATCCCATTGGAAAAATGTTCTATATTGTCAAAGTCAAATTTGCCGCACAGGACTACCCTCATATCATACTGTTGTGCCTTTTTTACCATACCTCTATATACCATGATATAAAATGGATTCAACAAATCCTCGACAAAAAAAACGATTTCCTTGACCCCCGTCTTTTCGTTATCCGGAAAATATGACAATGATTTATATTTTAATTTTTCCAAAGACTCCTTGACTTTTTTCTTGCTCTTTTCCGAGACGTAACCCTGATTGTTAATTACCCTTGAAACTGTGGCAATACTTACATTAGCATCTTTCGCAATTTCTTTATAACGGACCATGTAAAACCGCCTCCTTGCTCCCGTACTTTTTGCTACGTATAAATTCTACAATATTGTCATATGGTAATGCAACCCTATAAATCAGAACCAAAGTCCATGGCTTTTAGACCTCAAATGGAGATTTTCCTTCACACCCGGGAAAAATTTATGTGTAAATTTTTTCATATTTTTCCATGTAGTATTTTCAAAATAACTGTATTATATTTCTTTATAAGCAATGATCATTGTGCTATTTGATTATATTATTTCACAAACATAGAAGTAATTTGGTACATTTTTCTATTAGGAGGAGGTTGAAAAATGGGAAATTTCTTTAAATCGATCGCAGTTCTTTTGTCTGTTCCGTTATTGTTATCAGGCTGTAATTCTTCCGCGACTTCTGCTGAAAATCAACAAAGTAGCATTCAGGAAGAGGAGAACCTGTCCGACAATGCAAACGAAAATACCTCTACCGAAGCTTCAAAAGAACAGATCACATTAACCTTCAGTTACTGGGGAGACAAAAATGAACTCGCCTGTAAGGAGGAATTGATCAAAGATTTTGAGGCAGCGCATCCCAACATCAAGATCGAAGCAACCTATACGGACGGAGTAAGCTATCATACGAAGCTTCAGACATTCTTTACCTCCGGAGCGGCCCCTGACGTCATAAGCATTGCAGGCGACATCATGTATGATTTTGCTGAGGAAGGTGTCTTTGAAGATCTCACACCATATATTGAGAGAGATCAGGTTGCCGGGCAATGGGCAGATGGTTCTCTTGATATTTTTACCAAACATGGGAAAATATATGCTGCTCCTTATGTCAGTAAGGTTTTTGCTATGGCGTACAATAAGGATATTTTTGATGCAGCAGGATTAGCATATCCGACCGAATCCTGGACAGAAGAAGATTTCGTCAATATTACCCGGCAGCTGACGACTGGAGAAGGGGTGAATAAAATATACGGGACCAAGCTTACTGATGGTTCCAAAATGATACGGGATCTTTATGGACAGATGCCCCTGTATGATGTGGAAAATAAGAAAATGCAGGCAGAAGGGAATGATTATTTTAAACATGCGTTTTCTTTATATACCGATTTAATCATTGGCGGATATTCTCCTTCTGATCTGGAAACAGATTCCATAGGCGGCGGATTTGAAACCGGGAAGTTTGCCACAGCACTCTGTGCTACCTGGGATATAAACAGCTGGGAGGAGTTGATCGGAGATTCTTTTAAATGGGACGTTGTACAGTTACCTTCCAATACAGACTATGGCCCATGGACATATCCTGCTTACACGGATGGAATGGCCATTTCCAGCACATCTGAGCATAAAGAAGCGGCCTGGGAGTTTATAAAATGGAATACCCTTTCAGAAGAATCGCAGGAAAAAATTTCTCAGCTTGGCGTTCCGGTTTTAAAAAGCTATGTGGAAAGCGACAATTATCTGAACGATTTTCCGAACAGCTACGCCGTCAAATACAATAAAGAGGCTTTTGCAGATATGATGAATCGCGCGGCCGGTCAGGAAAGCCTTGGAATATGGGCTGAAATAAATGACGAATTAACCAAGCAGTATAATGCTGTCTCTTTGTCAGAGACGACTGTGGATGAAGCAATCGCTGTCCTGCAGAAAAAAGGTGAAAGCGTTCTCGAATAACTTGAAAGGGACAAGGCGAGATGGAGTTATATGATTTCATCATATAGCTTCATCCGCCTCCCGCAAAATCAATACACCGTTATGAGGATTATCTGTATGACCAGAAAAAAGAAACATCAATCTACTTTTTTAAAAAAAGAAGAACGCGCATTCTGGGGATTTATTTCTCCCTGGTTAATCGGTTTTATTTTACTGACCTTTGGTCCGATGCTTTATTCTTTTTATGCATCCTTTACAAATTGGAACGGTATCAAGGCTCCGGAATTTATCGGATTGGAAAATTATAGAAGAATGTTCATGGACGATGAAAAATTTCTGATAAGCCTGAAAAACACTGCAGTATATACCGTCATATCCGTTCCGGTAAATCTGATCATTGCTCTTGTGCTGGCAATATTATTAAATCGTCCATATCGCGGCCGAACAATCTTCAGATCGCTTTTATATCTTCCTTCCGTATGTGCCGGCATTGCGATATTTATCGTGTGGACAAACCTATTTAATCCATATCAGGGATTCCTTAATTATCTGCTTTCTTTAATAGGAATTACCGGACCAGATTGGCTTCAGGCCCCCAAATGGGCAATGCCGTCATTGATACTGATGAATGTTACATTCTGCGGATCAACTATGCTGATTTTTTTGGCAGGACTGCAAAATGTTCCTGAAATGCTTTACGAAGCTGCCAAGGTAGATGGTGCCAATACCATACATATGTTTTTTAAGATTACCTTGCCGTTGGTAAGCCCCGTGATTTTCTATAATCTTATCATGTCCATGATAAGTGCTTTACAAATTTTTACTCAGCCCATGGTCATGACCAAAGGCGGGCCTATCGATGCGACATATGTATATGGACTACATTTGTATAACAATGCTTTTCGCTATTTTGACTTTGGATATTCCTGCGCTTTATCATGGGGACTATTTCTTGTGATAATGCTTCTCAGTCTTGCGATCATACGTTCTTCAAATGTATGGGTTTATTTAGAAAAGTAAGGAGACCGTTGTATGAAACATACAAAAAAAGCTCTCTTTTTCAGATTATTATGGTACATTATAATGATCTTGGTATCACTTGTTTTCTGTTTCCCTGTTTTATATTTAATCTTTACCGGATTTAAAACTCCTCAGGAAACCGTGGCCTTTCCTCCTACACTGATTCCTAAAAAATGGACCTTATCCGCATATGAAGAAGGGCTTTCTTCAGGAATTTTCAGCAAATATCTGCTGAACAGCATTTTCGTTTCCGGGATGGTCGTAATAGGAACAGTCAGCAGTGCAGCTTTAGTCGGTTTTGGCTTTGCCCGATTACGTTCCAGAATGAAAAATTTTTTGTTTATGCTTGTTCTTGCAACAATGATGATCCCGAGCAGTGTGACTTTGATTCCCGTATATTCTATTTATTCCAAAATAGGATGGATCGATACCTACCTTCCTTTGATCGTTCCTGCTTTTACAGGAGGGGGCGCATTCTCAATCTTTCTGATAAAACAGTTTTTTGAGGCAATTCCAAATGAATTGGTTGAGTCTTCTAAAATTGACGGTGCAGGATGGTTTACTATTTTTTGGAAAATGTTTCTTCCAAACTCAAAGCCTGTTCTTTTGGTAGTAATAATCTTTGCATTTGTAAACAGCTGGAATGATTTTTTTGCGCCATTGATTTTCTTAATCAATCCGGAAAAATTTACCGTTGCCATCGGACTGAATACTTTCAGAAATTCATATGGTGCCGCCATGGATATTGCTCCCCTTATGGCAATGGCAACTTTGTCAGTACTTCCAATTCTTCTTCTTTTTGTTTTTGCTCAAAAATATTTTGTCCAGGGAATCACAACCACAGGATTAAAGTAAACATTTTCCAGGAAAGGAGAAAACTATTATGAAGCTTTTTGAGTATTTCAACAGTGAACCGAGGTGGTTCAGCTTCGAAAATCCAGATGCCAAAAGAGGTGCAGCGGCAAAAGAAAATCATGGTGCAAAGGGCCATGCTTTTGAATATTTTTCTCAGGGAGAAACCAAAGTGCTCGCGGATTTTTCCGGAATGGGAGTTATCCGCAGGATCTGGATAACGTTCGACGGCCTTGATGACAAAAACATTGCGGCAAGAATCTTAAATTCCGTTTCTATTCAGATGTATTGGGACCATGAAGATAGACCGTCCGTTGATGTACCTGTAGGGAATTTTTTCCTGTTCGGAGCCGGAGCCTTAAAACCTTATGAAAACGAACTGTTTTCCTCTCCGGAAGGCCGTTCCTTTGTCTGCTATATTCCCATGCCATTTTGTGAGCATGCCAGAATACAGCTTGTAAATCGGACCGGCTTTGATATAAAACGGCTATACTATGATGTAGATATGACTCTGGAAGATGTCGAAAATCCTCTCTATTTCCAGACAGTCTATAAAGAAGTGTCGAACGAGCTCCTGCATGATATTACCATTTTTGATAAATCCGTTGGGAAAGGCCGATTTTTAGGAATGAACGTTACAGCCATCTTTAACCCTGACTATGAAAAGTACTGGTTTGGGGAGAGCGAAGTTAAGGTCTATTTCGATGGAGATTCCGATTATCCCACTTTAGCCGGAACCGGAGTCGAGGACTATATCGGAACTGCATGGGGACAGAATGAATTCATTGGCCGTTATCAAGGATGCATCACCTTTAATTCAGAAAAAACCAGTTTTTATCGGTTTCACATTGTGGACCCCATATTTTTTAGAAAAGGCTGCAAAGTTACAATGCAGACAATAGGCGGAGCGCCCAAAAAAGAAGTTTTAAGATTTTTAGCAGAAAACAAACAGCTCTGCCCTGTCACTGCGGATGTTGATGGACATATTTTGCACCTTTATCGACAGGAAATCGAATGGAACAAAATCCCCGATGATTCCTGGGTGAATTTCTACAGATGCGACACCTATCATACCGTAGCATATTTATATGTAGAACGCTGACAAGCGGAAAAGAAAGAAGGGCGATGACCGGCTTCATTGCGAAGCAGCGGGCATCGCTCTTCTATATTTGATTATTCCGGGGATCTCATAACACCGGATTGCCGGTATCCGTTCCTTCGGAACAGGGGTACATTTGAACCGTAATATTCAATTTAGAGTGTGGCATAAAAAGACTAATTAGCCAAGGCGCAGGATTTGACGTTTACCGGGGTCAGGCACTGGATGCCCCAAATTTTCAAAAGGAGAACATCTTTCTTGTAAAAAAATAAAAATCCTACAATAACATCGAAGGATTACCTATCGCTATTATAATACCGAAAGTACCGCTTCTTTTTTCAACTATTCTTTTTCTCTATACATACTTTCTATTGCCTGTTTGATTTTCTTTGTCCAATTGTGATAATCGAACTGTCTTTCAGCACATTCCCTTGCTTTTGCAGAAATCTCCATATACTCTTCTTTAGAGAATGAAATTGCTCTTCTAATAGCTTTTGCGCAGGAATTAGCATCACATCCTTCAAAAACAACACTATTTACGCCATCTTTCAAATAGTACTTCGTATAATCGCCCACTCTACTTACCACCGGAACGACACCGTAAGTCATGACTTCCGGAACTTTACTAGGAAAATTTGATAAAGTCATCTGATTAGTATCTCTGGCAAGTAACAGAAAGTGCATATTCTGATAAAGAGAAATCAAATTTTCATATTCCATCCAGTCATGCAGTATTATAATATTTTTGATTTTTTCGTACTCAAAACTATTTAGGATCGACTTAATCTGATTTTCTTTGACTCCTGTAAAATGAAATTCAAGTCTTGACAGTTCTTTTGGAGTCAATAATGCTAACCCATGAAGCATTTCTGGTAATGCGTCTTTCATCATCCCATTTGCTGGAAAAATAAATCTGTATATATTCATCTTTTTAGGAACTAATGGAAACTCATTTACATCTGCCATTATGGGAAGTACTAAAGCAGGAGTTTCAGGAAACTGATCTCTTATATGATAGCTTATCGGGAAAAGCAAATCATGCTTAACATTAATCCTAAATTGACATTCTCCCTTTTCTGCTTCCATAGACGTTTTATATTGTTCTATACCGAACCATTCTAATGGATAGCCAACTGTTTTAAATTTGTACTTTTTCTTTAGCTGAAACAATGTTTTTATAGCAGGTAACGTGGTTTGTACAATTAATATATCATCCGAAGTCAATCTCAATTTGGCAATTTTACCGGCTAAAACAATCGGAAATAATCGCCCATTCAACAAGCGTCTAATATGAGAGGATTTACTTTCCCAACGGATATTACGAACTTTAATGCCTCCTATAATATCACCATCTGAAAGTTTAAACTCGGAATTCAAAGCACTCATTACTGTCACACAAAATCCTTCCTCCTGCAAGGCTTTTGCTAGGTACTGTACATAATTTGCTGTTGCATTTCCTCTTGGATAGCTAAACCATCCCAAAATAAAAACTCGTTTCATCATTACATAACATCCTTAATCTTTTTTATGAATCTTGCAGGATTTCCAGCCCAGATTTCATTAGCAGGAATATTTCCAGCAACAACCGACCCCGCACCGATTACAGATTTTTCTCCTATATGAGTTCCTTTCAATATAATGGAGTGCCCACCAATAAATGCTCCATCTTCAATTATGATACACTTTGTTTTTGTTTTTGTGATATCAACAGTATCACCAAATCTAAACTCCGCTTCAATTGGATGAAAATCCGTATCATATATCTTGCAGCCGGCTCCAATAAAAACATTTCTTCCTATCTTTACGCTTTCCGCTACTGTAATCGCTGTATTGCTTATGGCAGAATTATCACCTATTGATAACACCCCCCCACGCATAATCTGAAGGTAGGTTCTATCATTCCCGCCAATAGGGTTTGTCCAACTCGCACTATTTATTCTAGTCCCCGCCCCAATACAAATTTTTCCTTCATTTCGAATAAAAATTCTTCCAGAAACCAAAACCGATTGATCAAATTCCACCCCATTAATCCACAAAACCACTCTATTTATTATATTATCACCTTTCCTGTGATAACCATCCAATTTGTGCATTAACTTTTGGTTAATTATTGATGGGTTCATATTTTCTCTCTCCTTTTGGTCATAAATCCATTCAAAATATCCATGATAAAACTAAAGCTATCATTTTTCAAAAGGATTGAACAAAGCACATAAATTACAATACCTATTGCCACTTGTAACGGAAGCAAAACAATGTCAGGTAATACAATATTTTTTACCCCTAAAACAATCAAACACATTACAAGGGATGAGAAAAACGAAGGCGCCAAATCAAACATCTGTTCGTGAATTGAATAGTTTATCAATCTTTTATTCGGGATAATATTAATAAACATTGAAATTACGGCAAATAACACGTTGGAGGCAGCCATTGCCTTTACCCCAAAAGGTATCGATATAAGAACCAAAAGAAAACCAATTATTTTTTTGTAAATTTCTAGTTTCAATGCTAAATCACTGCGTCCAATCGCCTTAATTGCCTGCCAGTTAGCAGTCTGAACTGGCTGACATGCCCAGTACATACATGCCATATACAAATATGGAACACATGATATCCATTTTTCTGTCAGAAGTAACCGAATCAGCGGCTCCCCAACTCCAATTATTCCTCCCATTACAGGAAAAATAAGAAATGCAGCCACTTTCATAGAACGTCTGGTAATTGCTTTTAATCTGTTTGGTTCATTACTATACTGTGACATTGCGGGAAATATCACCGTACTAATAGCCGCGTTCATATTGGTTATAGCTAAACTTGGAATATGGTTTCCCTTATTATAATAGGCCAAATCTAAAGTGGAATATTTTTTTCCGATAATCAGACTTCTTAACTCGTTATACAACGTATTAATCAAGCTAGCAGCCGTCAGTTTCCAAGCATATCTTATCAACTCTTTTGCCGAGTTCTTACAAAAAACCAGTTTTGGTTTCCATTTGACCGTAAAAAACATCACAATAATTGTAACACACGAATTACTCATATACTGTGCAACAAGCGCCCAGACACCAAACCCTTTATATGCCATGAAAATACCAAGCACTCCTGAAAATATCGTCCCTCCTAATGTGGAAAAAAAGAATTTCTTAAACTGCATGTTTTTTTGTACATAGGCTCGCTGAATGGAATTGATACTAGCTATAGGCAATTTAAGCGCGAGAATTCTGAGTACCAACGCTAACTCTGACGAATCATAAAAAGCAGCGATCAACGGAGATGTAATATATAACATACTATATAAAAATACTGAAACTACGAAACTACAATAAAAAACCGTCGTAAAATCTTCGTCAGTCGCATTCTTTCTTTGAACAAGAGCTTCTCCAAATCCATCAGTTACAAATACATTCGCAATGTTGATAAATACCAACACCATTGTAATCGTACCGTATTCCTCTGGCATTAATAATCTTGCCAGTATAACTGACAGGACAAATGAAATTGCCTGCGCACTAAATTGTTCTCCAAACGCCCATATCATTCCAGAAAATACTTTTTTCTTTATTCTGTTATCTTGACTCTCCATACCTTCTGTCATTCACTCTCTTTCTATTCTTCTTGTATTAGCATAGGTTCTACCAGCAAGCATATATGAAATAATGCACCACATATCAATGGATAGTGAAAAATATACTGACAAACCCAGCATCGCAAAAATAAAATGAAGTATTCCTACTGCCCGAAAAAAAGTCTCCCTTCCACACAGTATAGCTACCACTGTCGGCTTAATCAAAAAATACAGAAACAACGCTGTTATCAATACTCCATAGCGGAAGCAACTAAATATCACCTGATTGTCGATATACTGATAATTACTCCACGTAAGAAATCCATATGAGGCATTATATCCCAAACCAGATATTAAGCTAGAGAGAGGAATCTGCTCAAAAAATGTTTCTAATTGTGATGATCTTGTTGATTCGCCCAAGCGTGCAATCAGACTCCCTACTAGATCTGGAGAAAATAAGTTAATGACAACAAGGACTAAAAATACTACGCCTACAGTCTTTAAAATGTTTCGTATAATGTGTGTTGCACGCCTTTGTATAATGTAGTACATCATAAATAATACAATCGTTTGCACAACCCAACTTCTGCTATTAGTAATAAAAGATGTTATTAAGCAAAGGGGTAACGTCATTTTCCAATATAAACGCCTTTTGAAATTTTTTTCTTGATATAAAGCATATACAATCAGGAAGAAACCATTATTAAAGGAATACAATATCGGCCCCGAGGAAAATTTCACACCAAAGCTATACCCAATATCCATACAGAATATAAGGAAATAAACCATCGTAAAAGCCAGAAATACTAGACCATATGCCTTTGCTGTCTTTTGTAATAATTCCTCAGCTTTGTCATCCATTCCAACAAAATAAGCTAGAAAAACCAAATACATCATCGGGGTACCAGACTGAAAAAGTAAGGTTTGCATATCTGTTAACTGAGAAACTGTATACAAATGAATAAAGGAAGTAAAAAGGAATATGACAAATAGAAGCATATCGATCTGCGATATATTCTTTTGTTTAAATTGTAATAATAATTCATATAATCCAAGAATTAGTGTGAACAGTAGGTATATGAGCCTTAGGTTATTCACAGTATGTGTGTATATTGGCATCATTCCGTATTTTGAATTTGAAAATGTCCACTCTCCACCCATGTATGACATTACAAAGTAAACAAAATACAGGAAGAAAATAATTCGTATCGGCAATTTTCTATTCAAATGTATTTTCATTCTTTTCTTCCTTCGTTGATTTTCTCAATCCACTTTCTCCACTCAGAAGATATTTTTTCTGGAGAATGTGTAACTAAGATTTCTCTTGCCTTATTTCCTAATTTATTTCTTAATTTATGATCCTTGTATAATTCCGTCATTGCCTGCAACAGTTCCTCTGAATTTCCTACGGATACAAGTAACCCATTAATATGATCCTGTATCAGTTCCGCAGACCCTCCAATAGGACAATCCGTAGAAATACACGGCAAGCCAACCGCCATCGCTTCCATCAGTGCATTCGACATACCCTCGTAATCAGATGAAAGTACAAAAACTGACTTGTCAGAAATAAGCTCAATTACATTTTTCTGATTACCAGGCAAAGTCACTGCATCTTCCAAAGACAATGATTGAATTTGATTTTCCAGATCTTCACGTAAATGTCCTTCACCATAAATCGTCAAAGTGCTATCGCGAAATTTATCATGAAATTGCTTAAACGAATTTATCAGAAGAGCAAAGTTTTTTTGCGGCTCAAGGCGTCCAACTGATACGATTTCAAACCCTTTCTTATCACCACCTACAGCTTGCTTTACTGCAACTTTACTAATCGGATTATGTATGATACAACTTCTTTTTTGAATAGACTTACAAAAGTATTCCTGTGCTTGGTTTGTTTGAAAAACAAACGCATCACAAAAAGGGTATAAAACTGTGCGTAGCCATCTATAATATTTTTTTCTTGGCATAACCCGTGGATTATTTCTTTCCGAAACAATTAATTTCCATGGTGCTCCCATACTGGCTAAAATAGAGAGAACATTAATCTCTGTCAAAAAAGAAACTACAACTTCAGGGTCAATTTTCTTAAGCTCTTTATGTAACCTGTACGAAGCATCCAATATATAGCAGATGCCTCGCTTATCTTCTTTAATAATATGAACCCTGACACGTTTATCTAGTTCATAATACCTGATATCATTAAACAATATGAGATCAATTTCGTCCTTTTGAGACACAAAGCAATTTGCAAGGTTCGCAATTACACGCTCTGCTCCACCTGAATTTAAGCTTGCAATAACAAACGCTATTCTCATCGCCTTATCCTACCTTTCCGAGTATAATTCTGCAAATAACGCAGATACTGTCCTTATATCATATCTTTCGGCTATAATCTGATTATACATTGCCATGTTTCTTCTTTCGCGAAAAGAAACAATGCAATTTGCCCATTCCTCAGGGGACAATTCCAAATCAAGAAATTGGATTAGATCTGTTTGTGCAATTGTTGGGGTAATCGTCGAGGAAGCAATGCAAGGTAGTCCATTTGCCTGCGCTTCCAGTAAGACAGTCGGAAAGCCCTCATATAAAGAAGGCAACAAAAACAAGTCAAACATACTCATCAGTTTGCTTGCGCCTGGAATTTGACCAACTTGAATTACGTGTTCCCGCAATCCAAGCATTTCAATCTTTTCATCAATTTCTGCACGAAGATTTCCGTCACCCACAAGAACCAATTTATATGTTTGGTCACGTTCCAAAACTTTTGCAAATATGTCCAAAAGAAATGTGTGATTTTTCTGGGGCTGAAAACGTCCAATATGACCAATTATTTTCTCATCAGATTTGATATTCCACTTTGAACGTTCCTGTAATCTAACTGTTTCATCATAAGCACTTAATTCACAATCAATGGGCAGTGGAATTACTTTTGCTTTTTCTGCATGTTTTCCAAACATCCATTGGGCTGCAAGTTCAGAGCAAGCCTGAGGATCTGTTACAGCCCACATAAACAAAGTACGCATAATCTTCTGCCGCCACATGCTTTGACCAGACGTATTATGACTGAACAGATAAATCTTCTTCGCACCTGCCAATCTGACCACTACTGCAGGCAATCCATCCTGTGCATCCGTTGCATGGATCTGAATCACATCGTACTTTTCTTTTCGAACCAGCTTAAATAGTTCTATGCAATATTTTACAGGGTGCTTCTTCCGCCGTCCTACGTTGATAATTCGTCCCCCTAACCGCAGAACTTCTTCTTCATAGAACCCATCGGAATTTCCGGAAAGATAGAAATCGAATTGAAATCTGGAGCGATCAATATTTCGAAATATATTCATAATCATGGTTTCTGCACCGCCAAGATTCAGCGCACCCACAATATGCAAAACTTTAGTTTTTTCCATTCCACTCACACTTTGCTTCCTTTGCTAAATATCCCCAATTTGTCAGTTCTCCCTGCTCTGATTTTTCCTTTAGCAACCCGCCATTAAATTCGTCCTTATAAGAGAGCTTCCAGAAGTCTGCTGTTTGAAGAGCCTGATTCCATTTATTTTTATCATATGGCTTGTTCATTTCGCGAAGCATCAGCCACAATCCGGTCTGGTTGACTGGAATTTGTTCATACTCTTTTCGTACCTCCGGAAAATATTTATATGCAATAGCAATAATATAGTCAATCAGCAGATACGCCACAAGAGAGTCGTATTTATCCCAATACTGCGAAAAAGCTTCAGACATAAAGGAAAACAACTTTGATCCTTGTTTATCCCCAATCAAAAAGCCAGTCCATCTGCCCAACGTCAGGGATTTTGGTGTTGGAGAACACTTTGCTGTAAACAATTCGGTCACTGGCTCCAAATCCAATTTCTTATTGCAGAACACAGTAGCATCGATCCAAATTCCACCATATTGTTTAAGAAGTTCAGCGCGAATAATATCTGAAAAATGAGTCAGCGTTATTTTCCCATTCTCCACTTTTTCAATAATATGTTTGGGAAGATCAATGAATTGCTTCCAGTTATCTTTCGTAATAATAGTATATTGCAGATCTTTAGAAACCATATTCTCTTGCTGACTTTTCAGGCAAACTTTTACAATTTCCGGTGCTTGCTCTGTTCCCTGCCACCATAATGTCCAAATATTACTACTTTCACTATGCGGCATTGCTGCATCCGGGATTTCCTTATACTTTTGAATCAGATTTGAAAACTCTTTTTCTAGGAAATCAAACACAAACTGTTCATAACTCGCAAATGATTTTACTCGTAACAAGTAACATTTCAAAGCGAACGGATAACCGAATGTGTTTTTTATAGATATAAATTCATCAATTCTTTTTTCTATGTTCATACTGTGCACGATCTTTCATTTTTTATTGTGCAGCAAAATCTTTACCAAGCATCATCCTCTTATATTAATGCAGGTAGTTTAATGTAGTCACCTAACAGATTACGATAGCATTCCTGCTCTATCTCGTCAAATCTGCTTCCATCGAAAAATGTCAACTCGCCAAAATACACCTTATCATGTATGCAGTAAAAGTCCACTCTCAACTGCGGAATTCCAACAGCAAGTATTTCTGCTAATTCTTTCATTTTCTCAATATTATTGGGGACGTCTGGTATCGCTTTTGCATTGGGAAATCCCCAAATTAAATCGAGATGACGATTTTGCTCATCAAAATAGTCTCCTGTTGTTGCTCCCTTACTGCGACCTGTTGTAACTAAGTAAAGTTTAACTTTTCCGTCAAAACAATAAAGTTTATAGTCTCGCAGTCCACAGTTTATTTCATCAAAAGTATCTTTATTAGATACCTCTAATTTATCTTTTCTGTGAGGCAGAGCTTTCAGAACACTTGCTCGTCTCCCCCCCCGCATTAATCCAATCTCCCATTTGATAATTCCACTCTTCTGGATGGACTTCCGCAAACCCACTACAATGATAGAATGTTTGCTCTCCAACATATATCTCCCCGTCAATTTGGTAAAAATCAACTCTAAGATGCTTTATTCCCTTCGCCAACTCTGCAGCATACTCTTTCATTTCTTCAAACCGCTCAGGTTTTTGCGGGATCATATCCGGATTGGAATTCGGATCTTTCATCTTTATTGGTAACCTATTAAAATCCATGTCAAAAAAGTCCGTTCTGGGATCATCAGCTTTATCTTTTGATACATATACAATTCTAGGAATCCCATCAAAACAAAAAAACTTGTAGTCCGTCAACACACTACTTTTCGCATCATTTTTATCTTCACTCATATACTTTTCTGCGATAATTCTTGCCGGAACATTTTTATAAGGCCACTCTCTACCAAACCAGTAAAAATTACGTTTCAAACTACGTTCAATCTTTTTTCGCGCAGCTTTCCTATCAAATTTGCTCTTATCTGTGCAAATAACTAGCCCCCCTGAATCATGGGTGCACTTCAACACAAACTGATCCGGCAGCGCATTGAAATCTATCTCATCAAAATGATTCCATACGCCTAAAGTGGGAATAATATGTTCTTCACCGATACGTTCTGCTACATATTTTTTTGCTTCATATTTATCTACCATAGTAGTATAAATATCCTTGTGATCGTTAAGTTTCAGCCATTGTAACTTTTCATTAAATGTTTTTGGATTATTTAGATTAAGTTTTTTCCCCAGCGCAATTCTGTACACGAATTTCAGATATGTTTCATCATCCATCCACTTAAATGTTTCCGGATAGCGATGAAGCACTTTTAGGAACAATTGTCTGGGTTCTTTAATTTCTTTAATAATATCATTGTATTTCATTTTGACTTCTCCAGCAACTCAATATATTTATTCTTTAATGTTTTTGCATTTTCTCGAATATCAAATCCAGCTTCAATAAAACGCTTTCGAATGTCTTCTGTTGTGTTCTCGCGATCATTAAGGCGAGTATGAAGAATCTGATCTGCCCAGTATGCTGGGCCCTTTTCCAATGGCAAAAAGGAAACCGTATCCATAATTCCACATTCCCTAGTTATGACATCCGAAATCAAGGCCGGGAGACCGGCAAGTTGCCACTCCAAAACGACATTAGGCATACCTTCAAATAAAGACGGAAATACCATAATATCCAATGCCTGTAACCAATCCTGCACATTGCTCTGTCGTCCAAGAAAAATCACTTTTTCGCTCAGTCCCAGCTGCTCCACCTTTTCACGAATTCTTTTCTGATCTTCTCCTTCTCCAATAAGCACCAATTTGTATCGATTGCTCTTTTTACAAACTTCATGGAAAACATCAATCAAAAAATCATGGTTTTTCTGTCTATGGAAAAGTCCCACATGCCCCAGCAGAATTTCGTCATCTGAAGCTCTCAATTTTTTTCGATATTTATTTCTTTCATCTGGTTTGAACAGAAAACGATCTATATCCTTTCCATTATTAATGATTGTGAATGGTCGATTTCCGAATAACCATTCTCCCGCCTTCTGTCCACAGGAAAAGCCATCTGTATAGGTTGCATACATCAAAGGCCGCAATATCTTATCTGCTTTCACATGCTCGCAGGATGAGTTTCTGCTATGAATAATACGCACCTTGCAACCTGCGAGCTTCGCCGCAACCATTTCAAACGCCAGCGTTGCACTATTACCGTGCGCGTGAACCACGTCATACCGCTCTTTTCGAATAATCCCAATCAAATCTAATATATACCGAAGCGTTTTCTTATCTCTGTTTTCTAATGAAAACACTTTGCATCCGATGGATTCAAAATTGGCTCTCATTTCAGGGTTCGTTTTTCGTGCTGAGACAATACCGATTTCCATATCACTGCGATCCATTGCGCTATAATAGTTATAAATAGAATTGGTTATTCCATCAAAGCACAACTCACCCGTTAATATCGCAAGAACTTTCATATTGTTCTTTTCACCTCACTTTTTCCGCATGTTGTGCCATGGCTGCTCGCATTGTGCTGAACAGCGCCGGGAACGAAGCTCGGAACCAGTTTATGATTTTTCCTACGCAATAACACATGGGCACATTTTTCATTTTAATAGGAATGCTCAATAACTGGATTTTTTTTGAGTTGCCGCTCTGATGCTCGACAGCAAATTTTGTATATTTATCCTCAATAATCTGCTTCATTTCCTGATCTTTTTCTTCTTTGGTCAGGTTTTTGTTTCCTACTGTTTCAGAAATGCACTGAATCAACCGCCCCAAATGATAGTCTGCTAATTTACCCATAGTAGTTTCATCTGATATACCCCAATGCTTGTAAACTTCCATGGTATGGGCAAAATGCTCACGCTTCTTCTGATTTAAGTATTTATTATAAACAAGTTGAGAATCTGTCCCCTGCCTGGATCGATAGTAGTGGTAAAAAGGCTTGCTCACCATACACACTCGATCCACATCCATCAAAATGTCCATATTAAAATGATGATCCTCAAGTTTCGTATTACGGAATTGGATATTGTGTTCTCTGAGATAAGAGATTGAATAGAGCTTATTCCAGGGCACCGTTAAGATCGTGCGCGTCAGATAATTGACTGCATTCTTTCTAAACTCTTCTTGCGTGTAATTTGCATCATCCGGGCACACTGCATAGCTCAGTTCTTTTCCCCCCTCATAATAGTCCATGTAGTAGCCGGTCACAACATACTGTGCCTCGTATTTCTTAGCCCTTGCGTACATTACTTCCAACATATCAGGAAGCACCCAGTCATCCGAATCAATCAAATATAGATACTCACCTTTTGCTTGTGCCAGAGCTTTATTGCGTGCTTCCGCAATAAAAACATTTTTCTTGTTCCGTAACACATGGATTCGGGAATCCAAAGCCGCATATCGATCAATCACCTCTCCCGATCCATCTGTAGATCCATTGTCGATAATTAAAAACTCGTAGTCTTTAAAAGTCTGATTCAGGATACTCTCAATCGCCTTGCCCACAAATTCCTTTGTGTTATAGACAGGCATTACAATTGAAATTGCAGGCATATCTTTTTATCCTCCGTTAAATCTTCTGAATATACTCTTTAAAACTCATCAAATTCAGATCTTTCTCGCTGATGATCAGGTTTTCTTTTCCACCAATCAGTTCCATCGGCCACACAATTCCGATATCCGGATCATTATACATAATTCCGGAATCACCTTCTCCATAAAACACTTCTGCACATTTATAGCTGACAATCGAATCTTCAATTACCAAATATCCATGTCCAAAGAACTGCGGAACCAACAGCATATTAGTGTTTTCGCCCGTCAGGTGGAAACCGCGCCACTGTCCAAAAGTAGGAGAATCCGGGCGCAAATCAACGATAACGTCATAAACATGACCCGAAATGCAGCGCACCAACTTAGCCTGCTGCTTCACCAGCTGAAAATGGGTTGCTCTGATAACACCGCGCTTAGAAATTGTGTAGAACACTTCCTTCAGATCATGGTTGATACCATTCGCCTTAAACGTATCCACATTATAATCCTTGATCAGACCGCCCCGGTTATCTGTTGCGTAGAAAGGCTTAATCAGATATGCACCTTTCAAATCTAATTCTTCAAATTCAAATTTCTGAATCATAATTCAATCACTCTCCTATCATCAGTTTGCTTAACAATTGATTTCTTCTAATTACTAAGTTTGAAGCTATGACAGCAAATGTAATTGAACCGATCGCTAAACCCACCACCCAAAGCCAATATGGAATTCCAAAGTCTCCGATTTTTGCATAGGCTGTCACACCAGGTGTTTGTACAAAATAGCTTAACAAATAAATGATCATGCTCTCTCTACCGAAAAATCTCAGTTTACTACAAATAAAAGATTCTTTTGCACTGTGTATCAGAAGAACACTTATCAGCCAGATTAAGAATATACCAACTATGCACAACATCATCTTAATAAGAATTGTAGCATAGTATTCTTTTACTTTTAACAGTAAAACTTGTGCATCAAAGGTGCCAAAAACGCATATCCACAGTTTCCACCCTGCTTGTTCCTTTAGTCTCGCCAGTTTGTCATAGTGTTTCGCCATTACAAGACCCACACAAAACCAAACGCCCATATTCAAGATTCGTGAAATTCCAAATGTATCAAACCAAGGGATCGAATCTTGAAAAAAATATCCCATGCCAAACACCATCATAAGCCATTCTGGATGTTCATTTCGAGGCAACCAAAGTACAATTACGCTGATCATAAAAAGTGTCCAAAGAAACCACACGTTTCCACAAGGACTATTTCCAAATGCAACATCTACCAATGTTCCCATACCAACAGGCTTTCGACTCCATGCAGAAAACACCATCTTTGCCCCAAAAATTATAAAAGAATAAAAGCAATAAGGGATTAATAGCCTTTTAGCGCGCTTCAATGTCTCATTTTGTTTTTCCACTATGTCCTTTTCTTTTTCTACTTTATTCCAAAACAGGAATCCAGCCATCGCCATAAAAAGTGCCATATGGAAGGAGTAAATCCACTTAAAAATCCCCCCCCACCACAAATTTTGAATACCAGTATTTGCGTCTGGAATCGAGTGTCCTATTACAACAAGTAGGATTCCGATTCCTTTTGCAATGTCTACTTCATCTATCCTATTTCCTCTCCCCATGAGCTACAGCCCTCCATCAAACATTTATCTGTTCCGCTCTGATGTAGTCTGCCGTCATCTTGATGCCTTCTGCAAAAGGAATCTGGTTGACATAACCCGTATCTCTTTCGACTTTTTTCAAATCAAACTGACCGTAGGAAATGTCTACACCTTTAAATGGAATATCTCCCAGACCAATCTCCGCCTCCGGATCAACAATATCCCGCATTTCCAGCAGAAACTCCCGTAGGGGCTTGGGCTCGCCGCTTCCGATGTAGTAGCGGTTAAAAGCTTTACCTTTTTCTGCCACGGCAATGATAGAATTAATGGCATCTGTGATATAAATAAAGTCATAAGTCTGATAGCCAGCTGTAAAGGAGCAATGTTCTTTATGAATCAATTTATTGATTGATGTATAAACCATCCGGGCAGACTTTTCACCAACACCATAAATATTGGTAATTATTACTGGAATAAATTGAACACCGTTCATTTTTGCAACGGTCTCTCCCATCAGATGAGCAGCTAGTTTTCCAGTGCCATAGATATAGCCACCGGACGGTTCAATATCATCTGATTGCAAGTACTCGTAGGTTTCCATCTCATTGATACTAGACGCATATATAACACGCTTACACCCTATCATTTTGCAAAGTTGGATATAATCGCAAGCCATTTTTACATTGTTTAGCTGCATTTCATAATCCGCTCTTGCCGGACCAGAAGTACCTGCCCACGCAAGATGGAAAAAACAATCATATTCGTTTTGGGGGATTTCGTCCTTCAAATCTGTAACAGCCTTATTCAATACATTTACGCAAGTCACAAAGTTGTTGTTCAGTAAAACATCGTCGAAGCGAATATCCAATGCAACAATTTCATAGTTTTTTTCTAACAACGCATTTACCAGCGTCTTGCCAATGAAACCGTTTGCCCCGGTCACAATCGCCTTCTTCATTATAATCTTCTCCTTATGCATTCAAAAATTCTTCGATTTCCTGATCCATGCAAGAACGGATATCTCTACCTTCAATCCAGCACTTACTCCACTCTACCACCTTTTCAATAGCTTTATCCAAATTCCAGTGTGGTTTCCATCCAAATGTAGTCTTCAACTTTGAGCAGTCCAGTTTCAGGAAATTTGCTTCATGAGGACCACCGTCATAGCGATTGATCCAATTCATACCATCGCCCCATTTGCTCACAAACAGATCAACCAGTTCACCGGTCTGGAAGCAATCCACATCATCCGGACCCACATTATAATAACCTGCATATTTAATGTCCTGATACTGCATTGCCGCAATCATCAAGTATGCATACAACGGCTCCAGAACGTGCTGATAGGGACGGGTGGAGAATGGATTGCGCACCACAATATCCTCATGCTTTGTAGCTGCTCGGATGCAGTCCGGAATAATTCTATCATTGGCAAAGTCACCGCCACCAATAACATTGCCAGCGCGAGCAGTAGAAATTGCTACATGACTGTCTGCAAAAAAACTGTTCTTATAGCTATGTGTCACCAACTCCGAACAGGACTTGGAGTTAGAGTATGGGTCAAAACCATCCAACTCCTCGTTTTCCCGGTAGCCCCATGCCCATTCCTTATTCAGATACACCTTGTCCGTTGTCACGTTCAGGAAAGATTTCACGCAACTGCTGTTACGAATACATTCCAGAATGTTCACCGTACCCATCACATTCGTTTCATATGTATAGGCAGGGTTTTTGTAACTGTCACGGACAATGGGCTGAGCTGCCAGATGCAACACAATTTCAGGCTGTACCGCATCAAAAGCAACCTTCAATGCCTTATAATCACGGATATCCCCAATCACAGAATTCACATCCTGTTCAATCCCTGCGATTTCAAACAAAGAAGGACTAGTGGGCGGATTCAATGAATAACCCGTGACAATTGCTCCGACATTTGTAAGGATTTTGCACAACCAAGAACCTTTGAAACCGGTGTGTCCGGTAATAAACACCCTTTTCCCTTTATAGAAACTCAAGTCAAACTTATCCATTATTTCTCCCACACTTTCCAAGGTGCATTACCAGTTTCCCATAGCTCTTCCAACTTCTGTTTCTCCCGCAAAGTATCCATACACTGCCAGAATCCCTTGTGGATATATCCTACTAATTCCTTCTGCTCGACCAATTTGGTCAACGGGCCTTTTTCAAATACAGTAGCATCGCCCTCAATAAGATCAAACAGTTCCGGTTGGAATACCATAAAACCAATATTAATAAGATCTCCATCAATATCGGATTTCTCCCGAAACGCATCAATTACACCGTTAGCGTCTGCTTCTACGACACCCTTGTTCTGTCCGAAATTGTACATAGACATCGTGCCGATTTTTCCGTGTGCATTATGGAACTCCACCAGTTCTTTAATGTTCACATCTCCTACTGCATCTCCGTAGGTAAGCATAAAGGGCTCATCACCGATATATTCCCGAATACGCTTCACCCGTCCACCGGTCTGGGTATTCAAGCCGGTATCCACCACCGTGACCTTCCAAGGCTCAGTGTGTTTGTTGTGAACGATCATCTCGTTGTTTCCGTTCGTATAATCAAAAGTGATATCCGATGTATGTAGGAAATAATCCGCAAACCATTCTTTAATTACATGCTGCTTGTAGCCTGCGCAGATGATAAATTCGTTATAGCCATAAGCGGCATATATTTTCATAATATGCCACAAAATTGGCATACTGCCAATTTCAATCACGGGCTTTGGTTTAAATGCGGACTCTTCAGAAATGCGAGTTCCGAAACCGCCGGCAAGAATAACTACTTTCATTTTAATCCCCTCATTTATTGTTAATCTCTCTGAAAAATATCTCTCGTATAAACCTTATCCTTCACATCATCCAGGCACTTGTCATACCGGTTTGCAATAATTGCGTTGCTCATTTCCTTAAATTTATCCAAATCATTCACAACAACAGAACCAAAGAAAGTATCTCCATCCTTCAGCGTAGGCTCATAAATGATCACCGTCGCACCCTTGGCCTTGATGCGCTTCATAACGCCCTGAATAGAACTCTGGCGGAAATTATCGCTGTTGCTCTTCATGGTCAGACGATACACACCCACTACAACATCTTTCTCTTTATTCTCATCCCAGCTGTCATTTGCTCCATAGGCACCGGCAATTTCAAGCACACGGTCTGCAATAAATTCCTTACGAGTACGGTTAGATTCAACGATTGCTTCAATCAAGTTCTCCGGCACATCGGCATAGTTAGCCAGCAGCTGTTTCGTGTCCTTTGGCAGACAATATCCGCCATATCCGAAGCTAGGATTATTGTAATGAGTACCAATACGGGGATCCAGGCAGACACCGTTGATGATCTGCTGTGTGTTCAGCCCCTTCATCTCAGCATAAGTATCCAGCTCATTAAAGTAGCTCACGCGCAGAGCCAAATATGTATTAGCGAACAGCTTGACTGCCTCAGCTTCCGTGAATCCCATAAACAAGGTGTCGATATTCTCTTTGATGGCCCCTTCCTGCAGAAGCTCCGCAAAGGTGTGCGCTGCCTTTACCAAACGGGCATTCTCCACATCCGTGCCCACAATGATACGGCTCGGATACAGGTTATCATACAGTGCCTTGCTCTCTCGCAAAAACTCCGGGCTGAAGATAATGTTGTCGCAGTGATACTTCTCACGAACACTGGCAGTAAAACCAACCGGAATCGTACTCTTAATGACCATGATCGCTTCCGGATTATATTCAATGACCAGCTTGATCACAGCTTCCACTGCACTGGTGTCAAAAAAGTTCTTCTTAGAATCGTAGTTTGTAGGAGCTGCGATTACTACAAAATCAGCGTCACTGTATGCTTCCTTTGCATCCAGAGTTGCTGTTAGATCCAACTCTTTTTCTGCCAGATACTTCTCAATGTACTCGTCTTGAATCGGAGATTTCTTATTGTTAATTAACTCCACTTTTTCAGGAATAATATCTACAGCTGTCACCTTATGGTGCTGGCTGAGAAGCGTAGCAATGGAAAGACCAACATATCCCGTTCCAGCAACAGCAATCTTCAAATCTTTAAACTCTCTCATTTGTTCTAACCCTCTAATTTTCTTTATCATAGAATTTATACTGCATGATTTATATAATCCTTCGTTGCATCATCCGCATGCTTTACAATGCATGGATTTCCAAAAACAATAGAATGATCCGGAATATCGCAATTAATATAGGTATTTGGTGCTATAAGCACATCATCTCCTATCACAACATTTCCAACAATTGTCGAATTTACTCCAATCCAAACCTTATCACCAATATGTGGTGTTCCCGCTCTTTTCCCTCTATTTTCTTGTCCTATCGTAACGCCTTTATGAATATTTACATTATTTCCAATTATGGCTTTTGGATTTATTGTTATTCCATATGGATGTCCAACATAAAACCCATATCCTATCTTTGTATCAACAGAAAACTCAATTCCCTTTTTCTTTGCAAAAATCTCAAATAATTTTTTATAAATTTTATGAAAAATAGGATTTCCGCTCATTTGTGCTTTTCGATAAAATTGTAAGAAACGAGGTATCCCCTCCGGATATCTCTTTTTATCAAGTTCCAAAATATTTTTCATAATCTTACCATTCCTATTCCTATCTATAAAACTCAGCGTACCACTCAGCGAAATTTCTCAGACCAGTCCGCAGACTTGTGCTTGGTTTGTAGTCGAAGTCCCGCTCCAACGCACTGGTATCTGCATAGGTCACAGGTACATCACCCGGCTGCATCGGAACAAGTTCCTTGTGAGCCTCGAAGTCATAATCTTCCGGCAGCACTTTTGCTCTTACTAACTCTTCAGAAAGGATCTGCACGAAGTCCAGCAGATTCTCCGGATTCTGATTGCCGATGTTATAAACTGCATACGGCGGAATCGGCAGTCCATCTTCGCCGTTCTTTTTGTCCGGTGCTTTCTTCATTACACGGACAACACCCTCAACGATGTCATCCACATATGTAAAGTCACGCTTGCAATTGCCATAGTTGAAGATTTTGATTGTTTCGCCCTTGACCAGCTTATTGGTGAATCCGAAGTAAGCCATATCTGGTCGTCCAGCAGGGCCATAGACCGTAAAAAATCTCAGCCCGGTGGACGGGATATTATACAACTTAGAGTACGCATGAGCCATCAGCTCATTAGATTTCTTGGTGGCTGCATACAAAGATACGGGGTTATCCACCTTATCATCTGTACTATACGGAACCTTTTTGTTTGAACCATAAACACTGGAAGAAGAAGCATACACCAGATGCTCCACTCCTGTCTGTTCTTTGTCATAAGAATGCCGGCAGGCTTCGAGGATATTAAAAAATCCGACCAAGTTGGATTCCACATAAGCATCCGGATTGGTGATAGAATAGCGCACACCAGCCTGTGCCGCAAGGTTCACCACTATAGCCGGTTTATACTTTTCAAACAGATCTGTAATTAATGCCTTATCAGCGATGTTGCCTTTTACAAAAGTAAATGTGGGATACTTGGCCAACTCATTGAGACGGAACTCCTTCAGAGCTACATCGTAGTAGGCATTCATGTTATCAATACCAATCACTGTAGCCGAAGGAACTTCCTCATAGATTCTTTTCACCAGATTTGAGCCAATGAAGCCAGCTGCACCAGTGACTAAAATCGTCTTATTTTTTAAATTTACTGTACTCATTTATATTCCTCCGTTTTTGAAAATTTTCTGATCTATCCCAATACCTTGACCAACCATTCCTGAATGCACCCACAAAAACAAATTCCGCAACAGAGTATGCGCCTTTGCATTCGATGTTGCGGTCAAGTTCAGTCTTTTCTCTGTAAGTTTTTTCGATACCGTTCCCCCTGGTGCATGTTCTTATCCTTGTTCCTCAAACTTTTTTCCCGATGCCGGGCGGCTTCCGATCCTATCCGGAAGCCTCCTACGCACCGTTGCGTGTCATGCCCAGAAGTAGATATAAACAACTACTGTCATCACCGACAGCCCTGTTTCTGTCCGGTACGGGTACCAGATCCGTCCTGCAGCTTAACCCCGTTTATTTCTCCGTCTTCAGAATCCGTGACTGTTCTGCCACGTTATTGGAAGAATCCACAGCTGCATAGGTTACGATCACTTCGCCATTTCCGGTTTCTGTCACCTTTTCAATCAGTAAGGAGGCTGTCACATCTCCGTCATGGGAATCGTAAGCGGTTACGCCTTCCAGCAGCTGATCGGTATCTGTACCGGTTGTATAGGTCTGCTCGGTATCCGGCAGTGTGATCACCGGTGCTGTCCGGTCCATTTGTAAGTAGAAGAATGCGCAAACCGCAATTAAAGCTGCATCTGCAATAAAAAATCCGATGGTCAGACCTTTTGTACTCATTTTGCATCCTCCTTTTCTCCCGTGTTCTGTTCCGGTACAGCAGTTTCTGTCTCAGAAGCTGTCGCGTCGGTTTTGGAGCCTACATCCAGCAGCTCGTCCTGTGCTTCGTCTGCACCGCCATTTCCGTAGCCGTAATAGCTGCCATAGTAATAGCCATAATATTTTCCATAATAAGGATTCTTTTTGGTGTTGACCTTGTTCAGGACGCATCCAAGAATCCGACAGCCTACCTTGTCCAGCTGTTCTTTTACATTCTGGGCAAATTTGTAGCTGATGGCTCCGCTTTCGACAACGAGTACCGTTCCGTCGCAGATCGCACCTACTACCGCGCCGTCGATGACGCTGCCAAGGGGCGGGGTATCTACGATGACATAATCGTATTTCATCCGCAGCACTTCCAGCATATTTTTGAACGCATCGCCTCCCAGGAGCTCACTGGGGTTGGGCGGTATCGGTCCTGCAAAAATAATATCGAAATTGTTGACGTTGGTTCTGCAGCATACATCGTCCAGTTCCATCTGTCCGCTCAGGTAATGGGACAGTCCGTATTTTTCCCGGTTTGCTTTATAACGGCCCCGCAGTACGGATTTGCGCAGGTCTGCGTCAACCAGAATCGTCTTCTTGCCGCTTTCTGCAAGGGACAGACATAACTGGAAGGAAACGCTTGTCTTTCCTTCATTTGGCGTACAGCTGGTCAGGGAAATCACTTTGACATTTTTTCCTGCAAAGCTCAGATTGGTACGCAATGTTTTATAGGCTTCTTTTGTTCTGAAATCCAGACGCTCAATGGAGCGAATTACTACGTTCTGCATATTTCCCTGTCACCTCACTTTCCGCTTGTCGCCTGTTTTTTATATTTTTTCTTTTTCTTCTTGCTGTCAGCTTCATTCAGCGGAATCATCGCAAGGGTGGAAATTCCAAGATATTTTTCCACATCCTCTTCCGTCTGAATCGTATCGTTCATCAGGTGGGAAAGGATGACGATAGCTGCTACAATCAGAATACCGAGCATTCCACCCATCATCGTGTTCTTTCCGACGGAGGGGCTCGCTTTATAAGTCGGCATATTTGCAGTTTCTACGATATTCACCGCTTCGATATCCATAACGTTGCGGATATGGATCGATGCTGCTTCCCGGACCGCATTTGCGATCTTCATTGCCATAACCGGGCTGCTGTCCGTCACTGTAATGGAGATTACTCGGGTGTCTGCGGGTGTGCTCACTGTAACCTTACCGCTTAACTGCTCATAACTTAACGGCAGATTCAACTGTTCGATTACCGCTTCCAGTACGAAACGGCTTTTGATTAGCTCCGAATAATCCTTAACCAGCTGCGTGCCTGCCTGCAGGTCGCTATAGGTTACATTTGTGTTGCTACTGTCCTGTTTATTCAGAATATAGATCTTTGTTACAGACTGATACGTGGGTGTCATCAGAAATTTGCTTCCCCCAAAGGCCAGAAGTGCTGTAAACAGTCCCACCGCAATCATCAGCGGAAGCTTTCTCCAGAGTACCCAAAAAAGTTCTACCAGATCGATTTCGGTTTCCTCGTTGCTTCTCTGGTTTTGATTTTCCATGTCTCGTTCCCCTTTTTCTATTCGATGTCTTCCATATCTGTATTATCCAGAATGTGTGCTGCGTTTTTGTAGAGCAGACGTGCCGCATATTCCGGGCTGCAGTGTCTTTGCAGCCATGAGGCTCCTTCCGCCATCGATACAGACCGTTCTCCCTCTACTCTGTGAGCGTCCGTTCCGATAAGATCTGCAAGCTCTTCTTTTATCAGGCTGCGTGCTGTGCGCTTTAGCTGTCCGCCCAGCAGTCCCGGCAGCTCTCCTGCGTTGATCTGGATCCGGCAGCCCATGTCCTTTAATTCTTCGACCCGGTTGAAATCCTTTACCACGTTCCGGTAGCGCTCGGTGTGGGCGACAATCGGACGGTAGCCCTCGCAGAGCAGGTCATACAGGCAGTTCCGGATGTACGCCCATTCTTCGTCCGGTGAAAATTCTGTCAGAATATAATCTGATCCGGCAAGAGTTCCCGCCTTGCCCTGTTTTAACAGCTCAATGGTATCCATGCAGCAAAAAATCTCACCGCCGCTGTAAAGTCTGATGTCGATTCCGTTTTCTTTCGCAGCCTGCTGCAGCTTCTGTGTCCGTTCCAGTGCGGAAGCAGCGGTAATGCTGCGTCTGTTCGGTTTCTGATGCGGAGTCAGGATAACTGCTGCAACGCCCTGTTTTACTTCCTGGCGCAGCATCGTCAGGCTCTCTTCCAGATTTCTCGCGCCGTCATCCACCTCCGGTAAAATATGACAGTGAATATCTATGTACTGATTTTTCTTCTCCGGCATCTCAGGCCTCACTTCCGGAGTTTTTTTTGCTGTCCGAACTGTTCTTTACGGTCTCCGGTACTGTCTCGCATTCTGATGCAGCTTCCGCCTGTGCTGCCCGAAGTCCGTCGGCAAACAGCCACAGCATCCGCAGGCAGTAATCCTGTACACTCTGAGGCATCCCGTTAAGTCCGCGCATCAGCTGTTCTTCCTGACTGACTGCGGATTTTTTCTCTTTCTCGCCATAAATCAGCGTATCCAGACTCACTCCATACAAGCGGGACAGGTTAATCAGTGTTTCCACACTCATGCCGCAGGTTCCCCGCTCGATATCCGCATAATATTTATTGACGACACCGAGCCGTTCTGCCACCAGCTCTCTGCTCCAGCCGAGCTCAAGCCTCCGACAGCGCATCCGCTCTCCGGCAGCGATCCGGTCATATGCCGGCTTCTCCTGCTTTCTCTTCATCTTGTCCCCCACCTGTTTCTTTCTGTTCATCCTAACGTATTTCTACTCCGACAATTATGTTTTTTGTCGAAATTACAAACTTCTTGCCAGTTATTTTATTATACCATCTAACGTCTTCTTTGCAAGCAGACAACGTGGCAAATATTTATTCCATTTTTGTTAATTTTCTATTAAAAGTGTTAAAAAATGTTATAAAATCTTCTCTTGTATCTTGTATTTCGGTTTTTTCCTTCTGAATTGGTATGTTTTTCCAGGAATCCCGTTCGCCTGAATATTCTCTGTTTTCCCATTATTTTCCGGCTTTTACCCCCCCCCCCCGAATAAAATCCAATCATTTTTATATTGTTATATCGTTTATTTTCCGTTTTCCGTTTTTAGGATTCGTTTAAATGTGTATTTCTGTCTGTTTTATAGTTGATCTTACTTTTTCTGCTGTCTTTTCCTCTTTTATTACACAAACGTTTTTTCGTATTTTTTAGTTCTATATGACTTGTTTTTGTCCAATCCGCCTTGTTTCTATTTTCACTTTTTTCTTTCCAACATGCACCTGTATCGCGCCGACCTCCGCCGTGGAATACCAGCGGATCCCCCGCTCTTCCAGGCGTTTCAGCGTTTCCGGCGCCGGATGCCCGTACCGGTTGTTTTTGCCGCAGGAAATCAGGACCAGCTCCGGCTGTGCCAAATCCAGCAGTGCTTCTCCCGTCGCGTTGGATGCGCCGTGGTGCCCGGCGTCGAGGATGGTGCAGCAGAGGGGATTTTGCGCAGCGAGCTGGGTTGACGGTGCACACGGGAGTGCCTGTTCCTGCGCAGCGAGCTGGGTTGACGGTGCACACGGGAGTGCCTGCTCCTGCCCAGCGGGCTGGGGCTGCTCCACGGCGGGTCTCGCCTGCTCCACCAGCCAGTCTTCGCCGCTCTTTTCCAGATCTCCGGTCAGCAACATCTGAAAATCGCCCTGTGACAGGCGCAGCACCAGCGACGCATCGTTGCGATCCTCCGGCACTTTTTTCGCATAGGGGTGCAGGCAGGAGATCTGCAGCGCGCCATCGGTCATGTGCTCTCCCGCAGAAAGGTATTCCACGGAGACGTTCGCCTCTTCGATCTGCTGCAGCAGTGTTTCCAACACTTCATCCTTCAACGCAACATCCGGTAGAAAAATGCGCCGGATGTTGACCCGGCTGCTTTTCGACCACTCCAACAGCTCTCCTACCGCGCTGATGTGGTCTTCGTCCCAGTGCGTGATGAAAATTCCTTCCACGCTCCGCGTCCCGATATATTTCAGCCATGGAATAATCTGGTACTGTCCGGTCTTTTTCTTCGACGTACTTCCGGCATCCACCAGATATACATGATGCTCCCGGGTTTCGATTCCAACGCACTCTCCCTGCCCGACGTCCAGCATCGTGACGTTCAGTTCGCCCGGCAGGCGGATCAGAAAAATCCCCATCAGACACACAGCTGCTGCAAGCCGGAGGTGCGGACGGAGTTTTTTGCCTGACACAGCCAAAGCGATCAGTCCGATTGTATACGCGGCCAGTGCCTGCCAGGTCGGATATCCGGTGTGCAGGATACTGCCCGGAAGCGCCGTTGTAAACCGGCACAGCTGCTCATAGCAGGAAAAAATTGCTTCGATGGCGGTGCAAAGAAGGTGCTGGGGAAGCTCCAGGCAGTGGGCAAGCGCAGTCAGACGGGCGACCAGCTGCAGTCCGATCAGGCACGGCAGCAAGATTCCCATCAGCGGAATGACTGCCAGATTCAGCAGCACCGACCACGGACTCCATTCATAAAAATGAATCAGCAGAAACGGCAGCATCGTCATGGTAATGCCCAGACCGGCAAGGATATTTTGACGGAGGAAGCGGCAGGCACGGGCGATGGCGATCCGAACAAGGTTCCAGCCGGCAACTCCATCGGTGACTCGATTGGCGACTCGCAGCGAGGGTGCTGCGTCCTCCCAACCATCCTGCAAAACCGGAATCATCACCGCAATCCCGATCACTGCCGAAAACGAAAGCTGGAAGCCTGCATCCAGAATCCGCTGTGGCTTGGGCACAAGCAGAAGCAACGCCGCAACCGCAAGGGAGGTTGGCAGATCGGGCGTGCGCTTTAGCAGTCCCGCCGCCAAAAACAGTAAAAACATGATAAGGGCGCGCCGGGTAGAAATGCCCATTCCGGTCAGCTGCGCGTATACAATCAGAATCCATGTGGAAATTCCGGTGCTCAAAGCAACCGGAAGCCGTACTTTTTTCAAAAGTCCGAACAGTCCTGCGCCGATCAGGGACAGGTGCAGTCCGGAAATTGCCAGCAGATGGCTGATTCCTGCGCCCTGGTATAGCGCTTTTACTTCGCTGTCCATTCCTTTCTTTTGTCCAAGCACCATGGCGGATGCGGTCGCACCGTTCTTTTTCCCCAGCAGCTTCCGGAACAATACCTCCGATTCATAGCGCAGCTGTGAAAGAAATTCTTCCAGCCGTCCATAGTTTTTTGTCTGAGCGGTAATTTTTGTTTTTCTCAGCGCAAACAGGCAGTCTTTTCTCCGATAATAGGCTGCTGCGTCGAATTCTCCAGGATTCGTTGCCTGCAAAAATGGCGACACTTCACCGAAAACCCGAACATAGCTGCCTGCTCTTGGCAGCGCTTCGTCTTCCTGCAAATAGCACAATGTACTCGCGTTTTTCCCGAATATTTCCTGCATTTCATTGATTTGTGAGGTTGTTTTCTGAGAAGAAATGAGAACTGACATCTGATCCGCATCTGCCGAACCGGATATCTGTGACAGGTTATTGGTCGTTTCCGCCGAATCCCCTGAAAAAACAAAAGATGAGGCATCTGCCTCGATAGAAAGGTCTTTTAAAAGAAAGCTGGCGTTTTCCCGGGTTCCATCTACAGGCTGCCAGCAGTCTGTGACTTTGCCCGTCAGGCACAGGGTTTCGCCATCCATGGCTTCCAGCCAGGTGTCAAGCTGTGTAAGCGAGGTGCGTCCGCCAATGGGTGCTTTCTCTGACGTGTCTGTGCCAGCGTCCGTTCCCACCCACTCCGGCAGCAGACGCGCTGCCAGATAGAGGGTCAGGAAAATCAGGATTGCCGCGCACAGCGGTCTTCTGCAATTTTTTATGATTGTAATTCCTCCGTTTCGTAAACCAGATCAAGGTTCCGGTCAAACACGTTAGACAGTGAAATTTTTTCCCGGAAAATCATATCTGTATTCCCGTTTACCGCAATCTGCACCTTGTTGATGTTCGACAATTCTACCAGAGAGTTGACAATGGAATAGATCTGAACCTCTGCGGAAACATTGTAGGTCTGTGTCAGGAAACCGTTATCCAGGTTTACATAACATGTCCCATCCTTTACCGTCACGCCCAGCACCTTTGTCGCAGGGTTGATGACCGGGTAAAGCTCTTCGTTTTCTGCATCCGGTCCGGCAATCAGCCGCTCTACCACCAGCTTTTCCATGGAAATGTTGCTGCTGTATACAACCGGTTTTGTCTGGACACCGATCAGGCGCTCGCCGTCTTCATTGGTAAAATAAAGAAGCAGACGTGTTTTTTCGTATGCATTGATTTCATTTCCGGCGTTGTCGATAAACAGATCCGCCGTCATAGGACCGACCACATTGCCGAGGCTGTCCGTCAGCGCTTCTCCGCCGACCGTCACCGAAACATAGGAAATTCCCTCCAGCTGCGTCATCGTGCGCACAATTGCAGCCCGAACCAGCACTTCTGAGGATGGAGACAGCTTTTTATATTCCACACTCATGTCCAGCACCAGCTGATCATCTTTGACATTCCAGCTGTTGATCGTAAAACCGCTGATCGGTGAGCGCAAAGACAGCTCTACCGGATTTTCCTTCAGTTGGGAAATCCCCCATTCCGCCTGTTTGGAAAGGGTGTCGCCCTCCGGCTCTTTTTCCACTGCCGTGATTTTCGTTTCTTCTTTATTAATATAATAAACGCTGACCATATTTGCAGGCGTCTCTTCTTTCTTTCCGCACCCGGCAAACATTCCGGTCAACAGCAGACAACCCAAAAGCAGCGCAACCGCCCGCATTTTTTTGATTCCTGACATAGTTTTCTCCAAATTTTCTGAAATCACTTGATGTAGGACAAGGGGATTTTCACCGTAAAGGTCGTGCCCTGTCCTTCCACGCTACTCACTTTGATCGAACCGCGGTGCAGCAGAATCGCATTTCTGGTGATGGCAAGTCCAAGGCCGGTGCCGCCGATTTCACGGGAATGCGATTTATCTACTCTGTAAAAACGTTCATAAATATGCTCGTAATCCTCCTCCGGGATACCGATGCCGGAGTCGGAAACCTCTACCGTGAAAAACTGATGATCCGCGTCCAGGAGCACCTTGACCCAGCCGTGTTCTTTATTGTATTTAATCGCATTTTCCACAAGGTTCGTGAAAATCTGAGATATTTTGACCTCGTCCACCTCTGCCGTAACCGGGCGCAGGCTTTCCAGAACCACCTCGATATCCCGTTTGCGGGCGATGGGACGCAGGCGCTTTAGCGTCGTTTCCAACAGCTCGTTGATATCCACTGCGGAAATGTCCATTGAGCCTTCGGTTTTGTCCATTTTTACAAGGGAAAGCAGGTCGTTGATGATTTTATTTTCCCGCTCGATTTCCTCCGTAATGTCCTGCATAAACTCCTGATACAGCTCCACCGGCACATCCGGCTGCTGATTCAGGGAATCCGCCAGCACCTTGATCGAGGTCATGGGCGTTTTCAGCTCGTGAGAGACATTCGATACGAATTCCTGCCTGGAATCGTTGATGACCTTCATTCTGCCCAGCAGCTGGTTGAAGGCATCCACGATATGCTCGGTTTCCAGATAATCCGGTACGGAAATCGGCTCGTCCGTGAAACCGTCCTTGACCTCACTGATCGCCTGGGTTACGCGCTTAAAGGGCATAATCAGGATGTGCGAGAAGAAAAAGACGATGCCGATAATGATAATTCCCATCACGATTTCCAGAATCAGGGCTTTCCGGCTCAGGATGTCCAACGTCGCCGCAATGCTGTCTGTCGATGCACTGGCCAGAATCACGCCGCGTACGATGCTCGTCTGCCCTTTTTCCCCGTCTACCGTCTCCGTAATCGGAACCGTCATCTCGATATAGCCGTTCGTCTTGTCGTAGCGGGTCGTACTTTCCCCGCGGAAGCACTTGATCACCTCCTCGGAAATCATCGTTTTCCCCTCGCTCATGGCGTAGGTGTCTTTCACAATGCGGAAATTGCTGTTGATAATCAGCACACGGCCGTCATACAGGTTGGACATCTGCTCCAGCTCGGCATTGACGACATCGGAGGTTGGATTTTGCAGGTAGTTGTAATTGACCAGGTGATTTGCGATAATCCGGTACTGGGACGCGACGTCCGAGCCGCGCAGATTCACCGCACGTTCTTCGTAATTATTCAGAATGCCCAGCCGCATGATGTCGCTGGGCACGATTCCGATGATCAGCATCAGGAGGAAAATGTAGGCCTTCAGGCTGCGGAAGATCGGAATTTTATAAGTGAGCCGCCGGAATAATCCGGGGGTTTTGCTGCTTGTGTTCATGGATACCTCCACTTATACGCGGAAGAAGTACCCCACTCCCCATTTGGTGTGGACGTAGCGGGGTTCGCTGGGGTTGGTTTCAATTTTTTCGCGGAGGCGGCGGATGTGGACGTCTACGGTGCGGACATCCCCGGGATAGTCTGCGCCCCAGACGAGGTTCAGAAGTTTTTCACGGCTGTAGACTTTATTCGAATTGCGGATCAAAAGCTCCAGCAGGTCGAATTCTTTTGCAGTGAGATTGACCTCTCTACCGGAAATGCTGACACGGCGGCTTTCGCAGTCCACGCGCATATCTCCGCTTTCCAGAATGCTTTCCGGCTTTGCGATCTGTCCTCTCGCAGAGGTACGGCGCATGATCGCCTTGATGCGCGCCTTTACCTCAAGGATGTTAAAGGGCTTGGTGATATAGTCATCTGCACCATATTCCAGTCCCATGATTTTGTCCATGTCGTCGTTTTTGGCTGTGAGCATTACAATCGGAACATCCGAAAACTCCCGAATCTGCTGGCATACTTCGGTTCCGCTCAGTTTTGGCAGCATAATGTCGAGCAGAATCATATCAAATTTCTGCTCTTTCGCACACAGCAGTGCCTCTTCTCCGTCATATGCGCAGGTCACTTCCATTCCGTCCTGCTCCAGACTGAACCGGATTCCTTTTACAATCAGCTTTTCATCGTCCACAACCAAAACTTTCTTTGCCATGTTTCTCCCTTTTCCCGACCGGACAATCCGTTTCTCGCTGTTTGTCCGGATTCTTTCTGTCTATGATTAAACTGTAATTTTATCTTTGATTTTTGAAAATGCAGCCTGCTTGATTCCGCTGATTTTCATGATATCCTCAATCTGCGCAAACGCTCCATGCTGCTCCCGATAGCTTATGATCGCCTTTGCCCGGCTTTCCCCGATTCCAGGCAGCGTCATGAGTGCAGCAACGTCCGCTGTGTTGAGGTTGACCAGACCGTTATCCAAAGCTGTAGTGCTGTTGCTTCGCACATTTCTGTCTGTCGTTTGCATATCGCCGTACGGCGAAGTCTGGATTCCGGCTTTCTTTTCTGTCTGTCCGTCAGTGCAGCTTTCCGATTTTGTCATGATATAAATCTGACAACCGTCCACGATTTCTTCCGCCAGGTTGCAGCATGCTTCATCCGCTTCCGGCAAAAAACCGCCTCCGGCCTCCACGGCGTCTATAATCCTGCTGCCTGCCGGAAGCTCATAGACCCCCGGAGCGGATACTGCTCCGCAGATGTGCACCACAAGGGTTTTTGCTTCCTCTGAGGAAGCATCGGAGAGCTCTGTCCGATCTGTGCTTCCGGCACTTGGCTCAGCCTTGCGGTTTTGATCCGTGTCCCCGGCATTTGACTCAGCCTTGCGGTTTTGATCCGTGTCCCCGGCATTTGACTCAGCCTCGCGATTTTGGTCTGTATTCCCGGCATTTGGTTCAGCCTCGCGGTTTTGGTCCGTGTCTTCGACCTTTGATTCTACTTTGCGGTTTCCATCCCCATAGGCTATGCTTTCCTTTTCCGACAAAAAGAGCTCTTCCCGCTGTGCCCCACAGGCCCCTAGCGTCGGGCATAGCGTTGCCCACAGGATTCCCCATAAAACCACTCTCCAAAGCCGGTCTGTTCTTTTTTTCTGTTTCCAGGATCTCAATTTTTCTCCTGCGGCGCGGCATGCCGCAGCAACTGTTTGAAATATCGGCATTTTATCCTCCATTCCGCAGGCGCTTTGCGCCGAAGGAACCGCGAACAGAACTTCCAGTTCTGCGCTGCGATCCTGGCTACTTTGTGACGCCTGCGGCACAAAGAGCTGTGTGAAAAATAAGCGATCACGCTTATTTTTCACACTATCTCCTTTTCCATGTTCGAAAAGGCCCCATTTCCTGCCGCATATCAGTATTGTATGTCAGAACCGGGTATTTGACAAGCCGGAAAGCTTTCCAAAAATGCTTCCGTCACAGCCCCTATTTCCTGTATTTTGCCAATACGGAAAGCATTTTCCCAACGTCCAGCGGTTTGGGCAGATGCTCATTCATTCCTTCCCGCTTCACCCGTTCTGCATCCTCCCAAAAGGCGTTGGCCGTCAAAGCAATGATTGGGATACTTTCGGCATCTGCACGGCCGCTGCTGCGGATCGCCCGTGCCGCCTCGCAGCCGTCCATGATCGGCATCATCAGATCGGTCAGGATCGCATCAAAGGTACCTGTCGGCTGCTCCAGATAGCGCTCCACCTCTTCTTTTCCATTGTATGCCTTTGTGATCTGTACACCTGCATCTGTCAGAAAGGTTTCCGCAATTTCCATATTCAGCTCATTGTCCTCTGCAAGAAGCACACGCATTCCGGAAAGATCCACGTTCTGATCCTCTTCTTCGATTTTCTTACATTCCTGTTCCTTGAGCCCTTCAAACAGGAGCGTGACCGTAAATATGGTTCCAACTCCTTTTTTGCTCTCCACCGTAACAGTTCCGTCCATCTTGTCGATCAGATGCTTGACGATGGACATTCCCAGTCCGGTTCCCTGGGTTACACTTTTTTTATCGGTATTTTCCCGGGAAAAGGGTTCAAACAGATGGGGAAGAAATGCTGGGCTCATGCCGATCCCGTTATCCGAAATCACTGTCCGACAGGATATCAGACTTTCCCCGATAGCCTTTATAGTCACCTGACACAGGACATATCCTCCGGCATCCGTATATTTGATCGCATTTCCCAAAATATTGATAAAGATCTGTCTGACATGCAGAGAGCTTCCAAGCACACAGCCGACTGCTGTACCTTCTATCTGTTCTTCATACTTTAAAAGAACTCCCTTATCTGCTGCCCGGGGTTCCACGATCGTGATAATTTCCTGCCAGAGCTCTTTTAAGCAAAACGGCTCTTTCGTAAGCTGAAGGTTTTCTTCATCCAGCTTGTTAAATTCCAGTACATCGTTAATCAGCTCCAGCAGATGCTTTGCCGCAACCTTTTCTTTCGCACGGTTTGCATCCACCAGTGCTCTGTCCTCCCTGTGGCGGTCGCTGATTTCGATCATTCCGATAATGCCGTTTAACGGTGTCCGGATATCATGTGACATTCGGGACAAAAATCCGGTTTTTGCTGCATTTGCACGCTCTGCCGCCTCCTTCGCCTGCTTTAACTCCTCTTCATTTTTATCAATCGCAGCGATCGAGCGCTCCGTAATATAAAAAATGATCAAAAAAGAAAGCACCAGTACCAGAAACATGGTTGCTGCAACATAGATCAGATTTTGGTTCGCCTCTAAAATGCCGTAGGAAACTGCAAGATTATATTCCCCATATTTTTCATAGACCAGATACTGCTGTCTGCCACTGATTTTCACACTGGTCCGATACCGCTTTCCTTCCTGCAGGTTTCCTTCTTCCAGCCGGTCGGAATCCTGTAGCTCATAGAGCAATACATCCTGCCGCGTGGTTGCAAGCATTTTTCCTGTGCTGGCATTTAGCAGAAAAATATTCATTCCGGAGGTGATCGGCATCTGCCGAACCAGATTTTCCACGCTGGCACTGTTCATTTTTGCAAGCAGTCGGCTGGGGGTAATGCCAATCTGGATCATGGCCGTGCCGGAAGAATTCCAGACGATGGCATACATCATCATTTTCCCTTCTGCAGTGTTCGGCACCATATCCTGACACATGGAAAGCGTTTTATCTGTCAGCATGGGCTTAAAATATCCCATTTGCTCGCCGGAAGAAAAGCTGTAGCCAAAATACTCCGGATTTGTTCCTGCAACGATACAGCCGCCCGTATTGATAATGTGGATTTCGTCCACACGCAGCTGTTTTGCGATCTTACGGTACTCCACTGTGGTCTGATATAGTCTTCCTTCCATTTCAAGGAGATTTGCCACAGTCTCTGCCCGCAGCGTATATTCTTCCTTCAGGGTTTCCAGAAGCGTCTGATAGCTTTCTTTATTTTCTTCGATCACATCCTCCAGCTGCTGCAGGATCATCTCGCTGGCGATCCAGGCATTATGCCGATTGCTCAGCATCTGAAGAGAAACGCTTCCTATCCATATTATAACAAACGATATCAGAATGATTCCGTAAATCCGTCTGGTTCGATTTCTATTTTTACTCATAAAGCGGCGCTCCCTTCGTGAACTGTACACTAAGTATAGCATTTTTTCGATGTTTTACATAGTGTCTTGTGTTTCTTTGCAGACAAGTCTATACTGACCTTGTGTAGTATTAAAAACGGAGGGTTATTTTACTTTATGAGTAAGCAGGCAGCACAAAACACAACAAATCAGATCACTGAAGGAGTCATCTGGAAGCAGCTTCTGATTTTCTTTTTCCCTATTTTATTTGGAACTTTTTTTCAGCAGCTCTATAACACTGCGGATGCGATCATCGTCGGCAACTTTGTCGGCAAGGAAGCGCTTGCCTCCGTCGGCGGCTCTGCTTCCACGATTATCAACCTGCTCGTCGGATTTTTCGTCGGTCTTTCTTCCGGTGCAACCGTTATTATTTCCCAGTATTACGGCGCAGACAACAGGCGCAGGGTCAGTGATTCCGTCCATACCGCTATTGCTCTGGCGATTGCAGGCGGCGTTGTAATTATGCTGATCGGTCTTGTTTCCGCACGCTTTGCCCTGACCGCGATGGGAACGCCGGACGACATCCTTTCCCTTTCCCTGACTTATATGAAAATTTATTATCTCGGCACGATTCCGTCCATGATCTACAACATGGGCTCCGGTATCCTGCGCGCTGTCGGCGATTCCAAACGACCGCTCTATTTTCTGATCGCTTCCTGTCTGGTTAACATTGTGCTCGACCTTTTATTTGTCGCCGTGCTGGGCATGGGCGTTGCCGGAGCTGCGATTGCGACGATTGCGTCCCAGTTTTTCTCCGCGATCCTGACACTGATCGCCCTGCTGCGCACACAAGATTCCTATCGCCTGATCGTTTCCAAAATCCGGTTTCACCGCGATCTTTTATTTGACATCATCAAAATCGGTCTGCCTGCCGGTCTGCAGTCCGCAATGTATTCGATTTCCAACCTGTTGATCCAGTCTTCCATCAACTCCTTCGGAACCGATACAATCGCAGCCTGGACCGCTTATGGAAAAGTGGACAGTATTTTCTGGATGATTATGGGTGCTTACGGCGTTTCCATCACGACCTTCGCCGGGCAAAATTTCGGCGCCGGAAAATACGACCGTATCAAAAAAAGTGTCCGCATCTGTCTCGGTCTTGCTGCCGTGACCAGCCTTTTCCTCAGCTTTATCGTTTTGAATTTCGGCGGAACGATCCTGCTTTTATTCACACGCGATACCAATGTCATCAACATCTGCATCGGCATGATACGTGTCGTTTCTCCCGCCTACATTACTTACATCTGCATCGAAATCCTTTCCGGTACCTGCCGCGGCTGCGGGGATTCCTTTTTCCCGATGCTGCTGACCTGCTTTGGGGTCTGTGTCCTGAGAATCCTCTGGATCACGATTGCCGTTCCCCTCAGACACGAGGTCGCAACAGTGGCATTTTCCTATCCACTGACCTGGACCATTACATCGATCTTGTTTATCCTCTATTATAAGCGTGGAAAATGGATGCAGAAGGATACCCTGCGCAATGCGCCGCAGGGGCAGGGAAAAGACGCATAAGCGCTTCTGTAAAAAAGAATATGTCGCGGCACTTTTGTCGTCTGGGATCGGACGTAAAAAACTCCCGGCAGAGCCTTTTTTAGGGGCTTTGCCGGGAGTTTCTGTTATAGAACTTTTAGCAATTGAATCAATTTTTGCGATTTCTTCGCTCTATGATTCGTTTCTTTTACTGCAAATCTTTTAAATCCATTTTCCACTTCATAAAACTGCATCAGATGCTCTTCATTTTCTGCCTCCAGAAAAAATACCATGCCTCCGGTCATATACTGTAATTTCAGAATGGTATCAACAGCTGCCTGAAGCAACTGCTTTCCTGTAATTTTCCGATTTGCCCCATTTCTAAAATTTTTTTCCAGCTGAGCAATCAGATACGCAGAAAGTGTATATGTAAGTTCATTTTCCCGTTGCTCACTGACTCTGGCTATTTTACGTTTCGTCGTGTTACTGAACTTCTTCGCACTGACGCAAATCGGTTTAATCGCCAGCGTAAAGTAGCCTACCAGCGAAGCATCCTGACTGTGGAATACCAAATACGTTACTGACTGATTCTTCTTTGTAAATTCTATCGCCTGTTCCTTTAAAAATCGTTCAACATCGGCGTTTTTACTGCAGGAAAATTCGGAGAGAAGTTCTTTCAATTCCTCCTCTCCAAATCTTCCATTTTCTGTTGCAGCCAAATACTCACGAATGTTTAACACTGTAACCTCGTTAAGCATTTACCTCTTTTCTCTTCGCCATAAACTTTCTGATGTCTTCTGCTCCGCACAGATAGGTAATTCTCAACTCATTTTCCGTCTTTCTGCAGAGAGATTCCATATAGGAACTTTCAATCGCATCCGCAAACAATTCTGCCTGTTTTTCTCCAGAAACCAAAAAGTTCTTTTTAATACTCGAAGTTGCTATATTTAACACCTCCCCTTATAGTATGCCGCATCCAATTATCATATCTCGCAAATAAATCCTTGTTACTATACATTTTTGTATTGGTATTGTGGTTCTATTTGGTTTCTTATGTGTTCCACTGTCCTATGTCCATAGACTGTACTGAACGGTGTTATCAATTTGTTATCATTATTGTGTTATCAAAAACGTTTCTTTCATTACGCAGCTAAACTATTTAGTTCTGCTTTAACAGCTAATATATCTTGTTTCAAAACAATAAAGCTCTTTAAACAACCATCTGATGTTTGATTACTTTGATCTGAAATGTATTGTAGCTTGTAAATAATCCCATTACACAATTCTAATAAATGATTATTATTTTCCATCTTAGCATATTTGACTGTATGATTTAATGATCTTTCAAGTTTTGTTCTAAATAAATATGGAGAAGTATTTTCTAACGTCAAAATATTATCCCATTCTTTACATATTTTTTTTATCATAATTTTCACACCTTTCCTTCGCAATCTTTAATAAATCATTTTCTATTTCAATCCATTTTTTCAGTTGTTCTACTTTTCCTTTTGGTACACATTCTATTTTGTTTGTATGATAAAGCCGATATTGATATAACTCCTTATATTCTTTTAAACTAATATTTATTTTGTATTTAGAAAAGCAATACATCACAGCCGAGTTTCTTCCAAAATCCAATCGTTCATCTAAATATGAAATAGCAATACAAGTATTTCTAACTAAGGAAGCTAATACTGCTAACTCATATTCAACACATATATATTCATCATTCAATTCACATTTTATATCTGATAATATTTCTGAATATTCTTCTAAATCATTCTCAGTATTATTATATCTCGGTAATGTTAAAAGTAAAGAAGGCATCTCATTACTTCTACTATAAATTATTTTCCCCTCCTTTTTTATATGCCATAAAAAATAAGAACCAGATTCGTACATTCTTAAAATTTTGCTATGTCTATATAAAGATATCCAAGAAACCGGAATATCTAAATAATTAGAAAATATATTTTTCCAATCAATATATTCATCTTCAGTGCAATCATCAATTACAATTAAAATATCAATGTCACTATACTCGTCTTCATCTCCTCGCGCGACTGACCCAAACAAATATATTTCTTCAACATTTTTTTCTTCTTTTACCTTAGAAATACCATCTAATAAGCTTTTATTCAACTCTACCCTCTCCTATTAATATATCTAAACAATGCAGCAACAAAAAAGCCCATTAGTACAATTCCTATTCCACCTTCCATTACCGACAAAACTTTATACATGAATACATCTGGGGTATATTCACAAGTTACGGTAAAAAAATTACTCAAACTCATATAGCCAGCAATTCCCCATGTCATTTGCACTCCCTTTGAAACCTCTTCTATTCCATAATAATACCCTAACATAAAAACAAGAAGTACAATTATAACATTAAATATAAGTCTTGTTAATTTTTCTCCATATCCCCATAGTATTTTATTTGCCTTGCTTAATATGTAATTACCTAATCCAGATAACTGATCTATTGCATTATATTTTCTATAATATTTGTCACTGCCTTTATGCCAGAATTTTTTCCAATAATATTGTTCACTTGCTTCTTTTTCTTCAAAATAATATTTTCTATATTCATCTTCGTGACCTAATTTCAAGCATTCTAAAGATAAATTCTTACATAATTCCCATCTTATATTTGGTCGTTTTGAAAGAGATTGTAACAAATCATTATATTTAATAAAACACCCTTCAAATTTACAATAATCAAATGTACAATTAACTAAAGTAACTTCATCAAAATTACAATTAATAAAGATAGATGTTGTAAAATTCACTCCATCAAAATACGCTTTTTTAAAATAGCAATCTATAAATACATTAAAGCGTAAATCATCATTTGAAAATTTTGCTCCACGAAATCCCACTTTAGCAAAAGTACTATTATTAATTATAAAATTTTCACTAATCCACTTTTCATCAATTCTTTCATTAGCTATTATGATATTTTCATATTTTTTCTTTTGATTTTGTATATCTTCAAATTTAATGCATTGACGATTTTCGAAATATTGTTGCATCTTTCGATTCTCCCACTTTAATACATGTTATCTTTACTATTTCCAATTATTTAGAATAAAGTACTCCCATTCTTTATCACAACCAAATTATATTCAATCAAAAATCCTTGTAATATCCTGATACCGATTGATGACACGATAAATCTCTACATACTCGTTACCAACCTTGTAGATAATCACATAATCTTCCCATATCGCATATTTATAGTCTGCCCGAAAGCTGACTCGTTTGGAGAGATCTGAACCCATTCCCGGAAACATCTGAAGATTTTCAAATTTACCGTAAATTTCCTTTATGGTTTTTGCCGCATATTCCTCATTGTCTTCAGCAATGTAATCCCGAATATTCTTCAGATCCTTTGCAACAATCGGGTTAATCCGCAATTTTAACATCTTATTCCCCCACAAGTGCCTTCAGTTCATCCAAATCCAGCCATCCTTCGCCATTTTTCACTGCTTCTTCGGCTTCCTGCAGCTTCATCAAAAGCTTCTTTTCCGCACGATCACGTTCATAATCTTCAAAATCCATAACCACAAAACGTCCTCTACCATTCTTAGTAAGATATACAGGCTCACCTTTGTGACAGTTCTTCAGGACTTCGTTATAATTTCTCAAATCAGATACTGGTAAAATATTTGCCATATTCTTTCAGCTCCTTCCTTTGATTTTAAATTGTTTCTGCTACTTCTATTATACACAAAAAGCTGTAAAATTCAACGTAGATTTTTACAGCTTTTATTTTATCATTTCTATATACTTTTATCGCAATCTATTTCAAATATTGAGAAAAAATCGCCTCTAATTCTTTATTTCCTTTCAAAAATTCATACTCTTTTTTATTTTCAATTTCTGTAGCTAATGCACGAACAAAATTATTTCCAACACCTGAAAAAGACTTTCCCTGCACTGTATCCGCATATCTGTAATATAAAGGTGATTCCACCATCTTCCATGGCTTCTGTGACTCCATCAGCACTTCTTTTATCAACTGAATACATTTTTCTACATCCTTTCGATACACGGCAATCAATAAATATGGTACTACTTTACCGTAATCCCACAGACCAAATAACGACACCATATGTTCTGTTATTTCGGCAATCTCCTCTGCTTTACAATGATTTCCGGTTTCTTCTTCCATTTCTATCAACTTATACAGATAGTTTTGTATATTCGTAACTGTCTGCATCAATTTTCCCTCTAAAAAGAACGCTGCAATATCTGTCCCTTCCTGGTGTGCTAGTACATTCGTTTTCATAATTGTGGCATCTATCACAGTATCTGGAATTTTATCCAAAAAGATATTTGCTTCTTTATATTTTTCCATTTGTATATATTTCGCCGCAAGCATAAAAATACTGGAAAGCCTTACCTTTTCATTCAGACTTTCAGCAGTTCGTTCCAGCCATTCAACAATCACATTATTACATTCCAACTTTTTCTCATCATCAACATCGGATAAAGTTAACACCGCATTTAAAACAGTAGCAATTGAATAAATCAACGAATCACAATGAGGATATTCCTTTATTTTATTTTTTCCCATCTCAAAAGCTTTTATAAAGCTATCCAATGAAACTTCCGAAAGCTCATTCACAAATTGTCCAATCTCTTTTTCTGTCAATTCTTCACGAAATGAAAATAGTTCATTCATATCAATTTTTAATAATCGAGCAATTGCCGGAAGTAATGATATATCTGGATATGTATTTCCTTTTTCCCATTTATTTACCGCAGGAGTAGAAACGTCCAAATAATCCGCCACCTGTTCTTGTGTTAATCCCGCAGTTTTCCGATAGTTTTTTATCTTCTCACCAATTTGCATTGTTCCTACCTCCTGTTTATATTCTCATTATAGTATTTCTAATATGTGTTTACAATTGAGCCTTCGTTTAATTATGGCTTCGATTTCTTAACTACCGGTTAAAATCTGCGAGAAAAATGCTCTATTTTATAGTTCTACAAATCAAAATATCCTTAAATTTAATTAATTCAAGAATAAGTGCATCAGTACTCCAATTAAGAAGCAAATCATCGCTGTAACACCCGCACTGATAATAACCTTTAATATATTTTGATAAGGACGTTTTCCCACTTCAACTGCCTTATGAAGTTCATCCAATTTTTTTCCCTCCGTAAATGCAACAATTTCCTTATAGGTTTGTATATCATTTTTCTTTTTTAGTTTTTCAACCTTTAACGCCCAGTACTCTGTAATAATAAATAAAATCCCAAACGGAATATACGCATACCTTCCGAGCCACATAAACAAAGGTACTGCCGATATAATCAACACGGTCAAATGAACTGTATAGATGGAACCATAATAATTAAACTTTTTAATTTCTTGCTCGCTAATAATTTCTTTCATTTTCTCTATATCTCCTTTAATTAATTGATCGAGAGATATGTTCCATGCATGGCAGGAACAAGCTGAAAAACTGAAATCCGGAGAAATCACTCAGGAAGAATATGACCAGTGGCGGTATAATTATCCAAAAAACGACAAATAAAAAACCAACGAAAAAGGCCTTACCAAATTGATTTCACTCAATTCAGTAAGACCTTTTTGTTGGTTTCACACATATTACCTGATAACCACAAGATTCCGGATAAATAATGGCAAAATCTCTCGTGTTATCATTTTGTTATCAAATAGAACTTTATCTGCCCTGAAATGCCCTGTTTATAAGGGATTCCAGAAAATTTTTATTATTCAAACTCTATTATATGCGTTTAAAACATTTTTTCAATACAATCCAAGCTGTTTACTCTGCGATTTCCGCCGATGCTTCTGCAGCAGTTTCCTGCTTCAACACTTCCGCTGCCTGCTTTGCTCCGTCTGCGTTGATCGTGATATTGCGGTTCACTTTTGCATCATAGGTTCCTGCTTTTACAACTTCCGCAAGGTCGATGCCCACGGTTTCTTTCATGGTTTCAAACAGCTTTGTCATCACTGCCGGTACGTTTCCTGCTACCTGGTCCACTCCGTTTGATCCGTCCGAACCGCCGATGATCGTGATCTTGTCGATCTGGGTCAGAGGCTCTGCGATCTTGCCTGCGATATCGGGCAGCACCTTGATGAGCATTTCCGCCATTGCCGCGTTGTTGTATTTCTGATAAGCCTGCGCACGTTTTTCCATCGCTTCCGCCTCCGCAACACCTTTGGCGCGAATCGCTTCTGCTTCGGCTTCGCCGACCATGCGGATACCTTTGGCTTCCTGTTCTTTAGAGAACAGATCTGCTTCCGCCTTCGCACGCTGCGCCTCTGCAGCCTTTTCCGTTTCAAATTTCTTTGCTTCCGCTTCTTTCTGACGTTCAAACAGCTCTGCTTCCGCTTTCTGCTGACGTTCGAATTTCTCCGCTTCCGCCTTTTTCTTAACCTGCGCATCCAGCGATTTTTCCATCGTCTCTGCTTCACGCTGTTTTAAGAGCACCAGACGTTCCTCTTTTGCAATGTTGGCGTTTGCCGCAGTTACTTCGATGGTCTTTCGCTGTTCCTCTTTCTGGATCTCATATGCCGCATCCGCTTCCGCCCGCTTGCTGTCCGCGTTTTTCTGAAGCTCTGCCTTCTGCATATCCAGCTCGTTGTTCTTGATAGCGATCTCTCTTTCGGAATTGATCCGCGCGTCGTTGGACTGACGATCCGCTTCCGCCTTTGCTACTGCAATTTCTTTTTCTGCCTCAGCCTTTGCAATCGCTGCCTTTTTCTTGATCTGGGAAATGTTGTCGATACCAAGGTCATCAATGACACCGTTGGAATCCGTAAAGTTCTGCACATTAAAGCTGACAACGTCCAGACCCATGGCAGCCAGGTCAGGCTCGGCATTTTCCTTTACCAGGTCCGCGAATTTCTGACGGTCGCTGACCATTTCCTCCAGACGCATGCGGCCTACGATCTCACGCATGTTGCCTTCCAGAACCTCTCTCGCTACCTGCGCAATGTACTGGGTGTTCTGATTCAGGAAGTTTTCTGCTGCCTGCTTTAATTTTTCGGGCTCGCTGGAAACCTTGACGTTAACTGCTGCGTCCACCTGAATGTTGATGTAATCCGCCGTCGGCACCGCTGCTTCTGTCTTCACATCGATCGGGATCAGCTTTAAACTCAGCTTGTCAAGACGTTCCAGAAACGGGATCTTGATACTCGATTTCCCGATAATGATTTTTTTGCGCAGGCCGGAAATAATATACGCCGTGTCCGGAGGTGCTTTCACATACCCGGAAGCGATAATTCCAAGCAGCGCGATCACTGCGATTATGGCAACAACAGCTCCTAAACTAATTCCTGTAAACATACTCATTCTCCTTTTCTCCACCGGTCTGGTGGACTCGTAAAGTAAATAGCTTCGGTCGCTGCCAGGCGACTTTTCCGGAAAAGTGCTTTTCCCCCGGAGGGTTTTGTTTCCTATGGACACCCTTTCCAACGAAACAAAAAAACGAGGCCTCTATTACAGCCTGACAGCTGCAATAAAAGTCTCGCGCGTTTCATTTAATACGGACATCTGCAGCAAATCGATTATCATCTGGCTGCTTGTCGGGGTGACGGTTTCAAACCACCTCTCGGTGCTGGCTACTCCCTTTTATTGTTGAAATAAATTATAGCACTTTTTTATATTTTGTCAACACCCTGTCGATATATCGTTCTATCAAAAAAATGTTTGCGTCAGACCGAATACATGTTTTGCGGCACCGCAAGCTCCACGCCCATCCCGCTGCAAAGCTCCAATCTATTCGCAAACTCCAGCGTCAAAAATCCATCCGCATACGTCTGCACGCAGGGTGCTGCGCCTGCGGCGTTCTCTGCTGACGCACCCATAGTCGTCACCACCGCTTTTTCCATTCCGGTGCGGATCCCAAGCTGTTTTAACTTCATGCTACCGCCCAGGCATTCGATACGGATTTTGTTATCCGCAATGCTCAGTTTGCCATATGCGCCCGGCACAAACCACGGTGCGGTGAGTTCAGGCAGGGCGGGCGAAAAGCTGAGCTTTTCTCTGGGCATATCTGCCTTTAGACCAGTCAAAGACTGTAACACTGCCCAGGATGCCAGCGCACGATAGTAGTGTTCCCCACATTCCTCGTGGTTGAAGCGTCTGCCATTCTGCGTGTGCCTTCTTTCAACCGTTTCCACGATCTGAGCTGCTTCCTTGTATCTGCCGTTTTCCAGCAGGAATGATGCGAAGGAATATTCGATGCCGGACCAGTTGCTCTCCATCTGCACATTTTTCCAGGTATACAGTGTCGGGGTTGCCTGCGCCGGATAGGAGGCGTTGACCAGACCGGATTCTGGGCGGAAGTTTTCTGAAAGAATGCAGTCTGTCGCAGTGTCGATCTTATCCTGGGGCAGAAAATTGCCAAGCCCAAGCAGACGGGCATACCACTGTCCGTCTATCTGGTCCGTCATGCAGCAGTCGTCCCGCTTGTCGCCGTCCGCCCAGAGACTGAAATATCTGCCGTTCCAGAGCTTTTCCACAAAGGCCTTGCTGCCCTTTTCCAGCAACGCTTCCCACGCTGCTGCACGATCCTGCGCCCCGAGATCCTGGGCCATGCGCACTGCCGCTTTTAACGCTGCCAGCCACAGGCTTGCGATATAAGCGGGCGTGCCCTGCATCGCCCATGCATCGTAGGTGTTGGCTCTCGTATCATGATCCGGCAGACCGTCCCTGTCGCCGTCCAGAAGCTGTGTGTTGTCCATCGCCTTTTCGATATGCGGCCACATCCGCGCAAGGTACTCCCTGTCGCCTGTCCAAAGGTAATCTCTGCACACCAGCAGCACAAACTGCGGATTCATATCCACGCGGTCGTAGCCGTCATCCACGCCGGACAGGTCTGGGGTAAAGAAATGGTGCACACGTCCATCCTCGCGCTGGAATTTTGCACCCATCTCCATCTGTTTTTTCTGAAGGTCTGGAAACAATGCCAGAATACCAAATGAACCCTGATAAGTGATGTCTGTCGTATGGAAGCCGCAGCTGCCGTAGCCTTCCCACATACCGAACTCGCCCCGCTTTGTCCACCAGGAGCATTTGATCAGCGTGCTCAAATGATCCGACCACGCGTCCGCCAGCTCTTTTGACACGCTCGTATTTTTTAATAAAGCGGAAAATGCTTTTACCGCGGGAAGTATCGCATCGCGCTCCCGATCCAGATAGGAAACGACCTCACCTGCGTCTGCAAAATGCTTTGCATACCAGTGTCCCTCAAAGCGTCCGGAATCGCCGAAATGGTTCGGAAAATGCCAGCCGACTGCGAACCGGATTTCTCTGCTTTCGCCGGGCGCAAGCTTACAGCTGCCGCACAGTGCGGAATCGCCCCAGTTTTCCTGTCCGTTTTCATCCGGGAAAATTCGCTTTAACTGACGGATGATCGCAAGGACGAACTCCCTTTTCATTTCCGGCTGTGTCAGCAGAGCTTCATCGAAACGGTGCACTCTGTCATAAGGATGTCTCACGCACGCGATCTGCAAAAGCTTTTCAAAAAGCGCATCCAGCTCCTGTTCGTCCATCAGGGAAATTTCTTCTTCCGTCAGCTCCGTCCCAAACTCCGGCATCGTCTCGATCCCAAGGTTTGGAAGCTTTCCGGTATCCCGAAAATCAAACAGATAGGATTCTTCCGTCACGCCGAATCTGCTGTTCATGACATAATTCGTAAAATATGGTTCAAACTCACCTAAAATCCAACTGACCTCGTCCGCCGAAACGCTCCACGCAAGACTGCCATTGGATGCGTTCGCTTTTTTGGAATCGCTTTTCATCACGATCTGTGCACAGCCCTTTTCAGTCGTCAGCTGATTTCTCAGCCGTCTCTGCTCCATTCCGCGGTTGACCGGATTTTTCAATTTACCAAGAATCGAAACCTCCGCTTCCTGATCGGAAGGATTGGTGATTGTAAAGGTCACATAAAAGCCCGGTGTGCCTGCGAGTGCTTCCTGTCCCGGCACAAACGGGGACGCAAACTCTGCTTCAATTTTTATAGGAAGTCCGCTGTCCTCATACTGCAGCCTGCAAACCGGAAAATCCGGATTCCAGCGGATTTTTTCGATTTCTTTGTACCACGAATACATCAGTGACCGAAATTCGCCGTTGTCCCGGTCATGACAAAGTCCGCGTACAACAGGTGCCTTTCCTGCAAGCTTGGCACGAACCGTAAACGGCAGCACATGGGCGTCGTAATCATACAGCTTTTTCTGTTTCCGCACATCCGGGCTTCCCCATTTTCCCATGTTACAGATGTCCCATTCCCGCAGCTCTCCGTTCTGGCAGATTTCCACGCTTCCCGCGCCGATTCCCCCCAGCGCCATGCCGTTTTTCTGCCATCTGTAATCTAAAGTCCCCTCCATGATATTTACTCCTTTCGTTGCAAAAAAAGGATGCCGCCCGATCAATCAGCTCAAAGGCTCTGATTACCGGGCGGCATCCTTTTTCTTTGCATGCGGTCAGTGGGACTCGAACCCACACGGTTGCCCATTGGCACCTAAAACCAACGCGTCTGCCAATTCCGCCATGACCGCTCACCGCTCCGGCAGCCGGTTGTTTCGGCTGCCGAACGCTTCTCTTTCGTATAACTTAATTATTATATCGAACTTTTGAAACTTCTGTCAAGCATTTTACGGCATCAGCTCATAGATTCCACGATTCTTGTTGTCGCGCACGGACAGCCAAAGGTAATTGTTATCATCGTCCACATCCTGGCAGACCGGTACCTCCTTGCGGTTCGAACCGGCTCCGTAGGGGCTCCAGATTCCCGCGTCCGCAAAGCCGTTCCACTCTTCCTGATTGCCGTCCCAATTTAACGTCGTCAGGTACATTTCTCCGCTGTAGAAGCCGCTGCGGAACGTTCCGATCACATTCTGGATGTAACGCTCCTTTTTGGCAGCCTTGCTCATATCCAGCTCGTAATGCTCCTGTCCTTCACCGTCCGGCAGGTCGTTTTTCCATTCTCCGGCATACATATGCTCGCGGTAGGCGCGGTCCGACGTGGTATCATCGTCATAATAAACGTAAAAGCGCACCCACTTGCCGTTGCCTTCGCGTTTGCCATTCGACCACTCGCCGTAGTAATAGGCGTTATCCGCATAGCAGGCGATTCCGGTTCCGTCCGGCTGTCCTGCGCTGCTGCGCTCGCCATAATAATAAAAGCTGTTTGCATCCGAAATATCCGACGACATCCTCATATACCAGGGCAGCATCGCCAGATCCTCCACCGCGTCCATATTATCCTGTTCCCAGTAACCGGACATCTCCAGAAGCATCTCTTCGTTTGTCTTGTTCGCACTCTCCGCGCCGGATAACGGATCGTTTCCACTCACCGTCCGGAGGTTGCCCTCCTGCTTGGCACCCTGACTTTCCTTCCCTTTGCCTGCGGGAAGTTTGCTGTCCGGATGCTCTGTCAGCGTCTCATCCTCCTGCTGTCCCCTTTCCGTCGTCTGCTTTTTCCCCGCTGTTGTTTCTTCCGTCTGATCCGCTGCGTCCTTCGTCTCTGATTCTGCAGACTCTGCCTGTTCCTCGCTGTACCATATCTGCGTGCTTTCCGTTTCTGCGATCTCTGCCCGTGTCTCCCTGCGCTGATGCAGCCGTACTGCGCACAGCGCGATGATAATTACCAGAAAAAGAGCAATCGCCGCCACCGGGATCAGATCCCTTTTTTTATCGTCCATGTCCGCATTTCCTCCAGTTGGTTTATTGTAACATAGGCTTTCTTTTTTTCCTATTTAAACTTTATTAAGAAAAACGAAAGCTTTTTCTGTTTCTTATATATATGCGTTTTCCTCCCTTGACATCCCTCAAAGTCCTGACTATTATGGAACAGAAAACGAATTTACCTTACACGAAAAGAGGAGTTTTATGAAAAAATGGATTGTCTGGCTGAAAAAAAGCAGTCCCTGGATTTTTCTGCTGATCGGCCCTGTTCTGAATTTTTATCTGCTGGAATGGTACACGCATAATCCGTTCCAGACCATGAAACCGTATATACAGGGGATGAATCTGGCACTGTTTGAATTTGCAGCACTGTTTTTATTTGCACTGACCGGCAGGATCAGCCGCGCACTCGGCATCGAAACCGCCTTCTGCGCCATTTACGGTCTTGCAAACTATTTCGTCCTGGAATTTCGCGGCGCGCCCATCCAGCCGTGGGACATTCTTTCGATCTCGACCGCTGCCAGCGTCGCGGACAACTACGAATACAAATTGAACCGCACCGCAGTAATCGTGCTGATCTGTTTTGTCCTGCTTCTGGTTCTGGAATTTTTCCTGAAAAAAGGCTTTCCGAAAAAAAATAAAAAAGCCCGGATTGCCCGCGTCTGCCTCGCGCTTTCCTGCGGTCTTTTATGCTTTGGCTACACGAAAATGCTGCACAGCGAGGACATCGTCGAGCAGAAGCTTCACCTTTACAACAAGCTTTTCACTCCGACGACGATTCAATTTAAAAATGGTACTGTAACTGCGTTTTTAATGGAGCTTCAGTACATTTCTGTCGATAAGCCCTCCGGTTACAGCGCAGAAAACGCCAAGGAGCTGCTGGCATCCTATGATACCGGCTCTCAGGAATTCGATGGAACACCTTCGGACAATGCACAAAAGCCGAACATTATCGTCATCATGAACGAGGCGTTTTCCGATCCGTCCGTGCTCGGCGATTTTACAACGAACGAGGATTATATGCCCTTCGTGCACAGCCTGCTCGACGGCGCGGATAACACGATTTCCGGTCACTTAAATGTCTCCGTCAAGGGCGGCAACACTGCCAACACAGAATTTGAATACCTGACCGGCGCTTCGATGGCGTTCCTTCCTTATGGAAGCATTCCGTATCAGCAGTATGTGAAAAAAGAGACGCCTTCGATGGCCTCCTATCTTTCCTCCCTCGGCTACTACACGATTGCGATGCACCCGTACCGCGCCGCCGGCTGGGATAGAAATCTCGTTTATCCCAAGCTCGGCTTCGACGAGATGCACTTTCAGGAGTTTTTCACAGATTCCCCCCTTGTGCGCAAATATGTCAGTGACGAGGGCAACTATGAAAAGATCATAAAGCTCTACGAGGAAAAAGAGGCGGACACGCCGCTGTTTTTATTCAACGTGACGATGCAGAACCATTCCTCCTACAGTGACTGGGCGGATTACGACAACTTTTCCCCCGATATCACGGTAGAAGGCTCGGATTCCAAGCTGCTTCCGGCGTACCTGTCCTTGATCAGGCTGTCCGACAGCGCCATCCAGAACCTGGTTTCTTACTTTGAAGCACAGGAGGAGCCTACCATGATCGTCTTTTTCGGAGATCATCAGCCTGCCGATTCCGTCGTACGTCCGGTCTGGAAGCTAAACGGCAAAGATGACGCGGACTTAACCGACGAGGAAGAGGCGCTGCGCTACAAGGTTCCGTTCTTTATCTGGGCAAACTTCGATATCGAAGCGGAAAACGATCTGGAAATCAGCGCAAACTATCTTGCGGCAAAGACGCTGGACGCCGCCGGGCTTCCAAAACCCGCTTACGATAACTTCCTGTCGCAGCTGCGCACGGAGGTACCCGTCATTTCAGCCAACCATGTAACGCTGTCCGACGGAACCTTTACCACTGCATCCAAGCAAAAAGATCTGCTTTATGATTATCAGACCCTGCAGTATTACCTGCTTTTTGACTAAACCGCGGAGGATTTCCTTTTTTATGAAAAAAAAGATCTGTTTCTTTTCCTTCCTGCTGCCGTTTCTTTCCATGATGGCGATTTTTATCGGCAACAGCATTTATCCCTTCGGAGATCAGAGCTTCATGCACTCCGACATGTACCATCAGTACGTCCCCTTTCTGGAAGAATTTGTCCGGAAAGTGCGCGACGGCGAACCGCTCTACTACTCCTGGCGCATCGGTATGGGCTCCAATTACCTGTCTCTTTACGGCTACTACAGTGCAAGCCCGTTCAACTGGCTGATGCTCCTTTTGCCCGAAAAATATTTAATCGAATTTATGAGCTACATGGTCGTTTTCAAAATCGGTCTGTGCGGCTTCACCTTTTCCTGGCTTTTGACAGAAAAATTCCACACAAACGACCTTTCTGTCCTGTTCTTTTCCACATTTTATGCGATGTCCGGCTTCGTTGCCGCATATAACTGGAACGTCATGTGGATGGATACCCTCGTCCTCGCTCCGCTGATCGTTCTCGGTCTGGAAAAGCTGGTCTTCGAAAAAAAATACAGCCTCTACTGCATCACCCTCGGGCTGTGCATTTTATCGAACTATTACCTTTCCATCATGGTCTGCATCTTCCTGTGCCTGTACTTTCTCGTACTCGTGCCGAACCTGTTTGGCTCTGATGGCTGGAAAGCGTTCCGCGCAAGGCTGCTTGGCGCAATCGGACGTTTTGCTTTATTTTCCCTGTTGGCTGGCGGTCTCGCCTCCGTGCTGCTGATCCCGGAAATCGCTGCCCTGCATGCGACTGAATTTTCCGAATTCAACTTTCCGGAAAAGATCAACTGGTACTTTTCCTTCTTCGACGTAATCGCGCGGCATGCGACCGGTGTATCCCGGGAAACCGGTCTGGATCACTGGCCGAATATTTTCTGCTCCAGCGCAGTCTTTTTCCTGATTCCGCTCTATATCGTCAACCGAAAAATCCCTCTGAAGGAAAAGCTCGGCAGACTGGTATTATGCGCCTTTTTCATCGTCAGCTTCTCGGTCAATACCCTGAATTTCATCTGGCACGGTTTCAACTACCCGGATTCGCTTCCGGCACGTCAGTCCTTTTTGTACATCCTGCTCGTGCTGCTGATGTGCTATGAGGCGTTTTCAAAGCTCGACGGCTTTACCGTGCGCGAGCTGTTTGTCTCCCTCGCCTGCGGGCTCGGTTATCTTTTACTGGCAGGAAAGCTCGTGGAGGACGACGCCTTTACCCAGGGCACCTTTGTGCTGAGCGCCTGCCTGCTTGCTGCCTACGCGCTGCTGCTCTATGCCTGGAAAAAAGGAAAAGAAAAACAGCCTGCAGACAGCCTCCCGTATCAGCGCGCGATTGCAATCGCCGTGCTGGCGCTGGTCGCTTTTGAATCCACCTACAACATGGCGCTGACGAGCGTTTCCACCACCAGCCGCAGCAGCTATCTGGAAAGCATTCCCGCCTACCGGGAGTTAGTTGCTCGTAATGAAGAAAAAGATTCCGATTTTTACCGCTACGAAAAGCTCAGCCGCGTCACCAAAAATGACGGTGCGCTGGCAGGCTATCCGACGGCGTCGCTGTTTTCTTCCACCTCCAACGCGGCGGTTCAGGACTGGTACGACCGCATGGGCATGAGCGAAAGCAAGGTATTTTACTGCTTTGACGGTCAGACGCCGCTTTCCGCAGCGCTTTTAAATGTCCGCTACCTGTTTTCCCGCTCCGATGCAGAGGATTCCAGCCTCTACACGCTGATCGACGAGCAGGACGGCGTTTACCTGTACAAAAACAACAAGACGCTGCCCGCCGGATTTATCCTGCAGGATGGACAGAATCTTTCTTCCTCTGAGTTTTCTGAAGAGACCTCCGACCCGTTCGAGGTACAAAATCAGATGGCGGCTTCTGTTTCGACCTCTGATCCGCTCTTTGTTTCCATCGAATCAGAGGAATCCGGCAATCAGGTTTTCTTTGATGTATACACGGAGGGGCATTACTACGCTTACTGTAAAAGCTCCAAGATCGATACCGTTTCGATCTCTTCCGCCAGCGTCAACAAAACGTATAAAAAAATCAAATATGACTATATCCTCGATCTCGGTCGTCACGAAACCGGCGACCATGTAACACTGACCAACGACGAAGATAGCGTGCTGAATGCCGTTGTTGTGCGCCTGGATGAAGCAGTTTTGTCCCGCACACTGCAGACGCTCTCTGAGCAGCCCTTTACGGTAGATTCTTATGATTCCAGCCATGTGACCGGACATGTCGACGTCACCAAAGCCGGTCGGCTGATTTTATCCATCGCGGACGAACCCGGCTGGACAATGAAGGTGGACGGAGAAGCCGCAGACTACGACGTGTATGATGGTGTATTTCTATCCGTTCCGCTGACGGAGGGCAGCCACACGATTGAGCTTTCCTACCGCCCTGCAGGTCTGACCACCGGTCTGATCGTCAGCCTGATCTGCCTGCTTGTGTTTATCGGAATCGGAGTTGCTCAGAAGCGTTTGGGAAAAAAATCCTGACACCCGGCTGATTTTATGCTATAATTTTTAACTGGTGCAGCGTTTCGTACCTGCACCATAAGACGTTTGAGTCCTGATTCCCTGAGCTTCTGTCAGAAGCCAACGTCCGCTGCACTTTTTTACAGCTTCCTAAGATTATTGAAATATGCCGCCCTGCGGCAGAAAAGAGGTAATATGGAACACTTAATCATCCCGGGGAATTATTCCTCCGCCCTGAACCTGCACGATACCCAGATCGGTATTAAGACGGTGAAAGACTTTTTCCAGAGTCTTCTGGTCCGTCATTTAAACCTTCTGCGTGTCTCTGCTCCGTTATTCGTCGATCCCGCTTCCGGCATGAACGATAACTTAAACGGTTATGAACGCCCGGTTTCCTTCGGCATTCTCGAGCAGAACGATTACCGCGCAGAGGTTGTACAGTCCCTTGCAAAATGGAAACGCTACGCGCTCAAGGAATACGAATTTTCTCTTGGCGAAGGTCTTTACACGGATATGAACGCCATCCGCCGCGACGAAACGACTGACAACATCCATTCCATTTTCGTCGATCAGTGGGACTGGGAAAAGATCATCGATAAAAAGGACCGCAACCTGGAAACCTTAAAGGCAACCGTCCGCGACGTTTACAAGGCGCTGCGCAAAACGGAAATGTACATGGCGATCCAGTATGATTACATCGAAGAGATTCTGCCCCGTGAGATTTTCTTCATCACCACCCAGGAGCTTGCAGACATGTTCCCGGACAACACGCCCAAGGAGCGTGAATATTTCATCACCAAAGCAAAGGGCGCTGTCTGTATCATGCAGATCGGCGATAAGCTCGAAAACGGCGAGCCCCACGACGGTCGTGCACCCGACTACGATGACTGGGCATTGAACGCCGACATCCTCGTTTACTATCCTGTTCTGGACATCGCCCTGGAGCTGTCCTCTATGGGTATCCGCGTAGACAAAGAGGCTCTGCTGTCCCAGCTGGAAAAAGCCGGCTGTCCCGAGCGCGCAGAACTTCCGTTCCAGAAAGCAGTCCTCAACGAAGAGCTGCCTTACACCATCGGCGGCGGTATCGGTCAGTCCCGTATCTGTATGTTCTTCCTGCGCAAGGCGCACATCGGAGAAGTACAGTGCTCCATCTGGCCAGAGGAAATCCGCAAAGAAGCGGAAGCCCACGGAATCCAGCTGCTGTAAACAATAGAATGTACGCTCTGCGAGCATTCTATTGTCATGAATAAGGATAAGCGGCTGTGTATTGTCCTGTTATAAAATACACGACGCTCCGTGAACCTTCCATTGTCATAAAAGAGCGAGGAAGCTGTATCGTATAGCTTCCTCGCTCTTTTTGGTCAGCGTATCTCACAAAGGATCTTTTTCTCATCGCAATGCAGGCGCTGTCACCAGCTAATCTTAACTTCTTCTCTGCTCATCCTTTTTGCCGCAATGCCGCCTTTCCCTGCAGCATCCACAATAAAAACAGGCTTCCTGCTGACAGCACCAAAAACAGCACACAGGACGGAACGCTTAAAAATACGCCGCCAAAGGGCAACAGCTCTAACATCACATACACAAACAGGTTCGCAACGCTGTGGAACAGCATCGGCGCTGCAATCGTTCCATACCATTCATACACCAGCGCCAGCAGGCAGCCGATTACGGTCGCATAGACCGCCTGAACAAGATTTCCATGGAACAGACCGAACGCCAGTCCGGAAAGCACCACCGCATACGGCACTTTCAACACCTTGCGCAGCTGTCCATAGACCACGCCGCGGAAAACGATCTCTTCGCCCAGCGGCGCAAGAATGCCGTAGGAAATGATTCCCAGCCACACCGGCGTATCGAACTGCATCTCCGAAACCCTCTGAAAGGTCGGAGAGAACCGATACAATTCTGTCAATGTCAGAACACCGTTCATGCCGATTGCAATTGCCGCCGCCAAAATCACCATCGGAACGATGGACAGTTTATCGATTTCTTTTGTCGAATGGAACTGAATCTTTTTGTGCCAGATTCCGTAACAGATTATAAATGCACCGAACGTCGAGAGTGCGCTAGCCACATTCAGCCAGAAATTGTAGGAAGAGCCCTCCAGCTCCTGCAGCCCGATCGCATACACTACCGATACCGCCGTCAAAATTACGCTGCTGATTAGGAGACTGATTACATAATAGGCAAACATCGCCAGTGCGCTGGTTCCAACTGCACTCCAGAACTGCCCGGATTTGGTCTTCGTTTTTGCAGCGCTGCCGCGGTAGCGCTCTGAAAGGGTATTCGAGCCAGTCGCCGTGCTGCTTCCTGCCCGCGCGCCGGTTCCTACCTGCGCGCTGCTTCCTGCCTGCGCGCTGTTTCCTGCCTGCGCTCTGTTTCCTGTCTGCGTGTCTCTTCCTGCCTGCGTGCCGGTTCCTGCCTGCGTGCCGGTTCCTGCCTGCGTGCCTCTTCCTGCCTGTGTGCCGCCCAGCAGTACGCTTCGCAGTCCTTCCACATCCCGGACAATGATCTCCGCACCGGCATTTTCCAGCTCTCCCGGCTGTGCATACCCATATGACACCGCGATGCAGTGTGCACCGATCGCTTTCGCACCCTCCACATCGAAGCTGCGGTCGCCGATCATCACCATCTTATCCGGATCGCTTTCGCCCCGCGCTGCAAGCTGGGACAGCACCTCTGCAACCACTTCTTCTTTGTGCACTCTTCTTCCGTCCAGCTCGCTTCCGACCACGATGTCGAAATATTCCCGGATTCCGAAATGCACCAGAATATCCTCCACATAAACGGTCGGTTTGCTCGATGCAATCGCCAGCGTCGCCCCGGATGCCTTCAGATCATGCAAAAGCGCTCCCATTCCGGGATACAGCACATTTTCGTATTTACCGGTTACAGAAAACCGCTCCCGGTACTTCTCAACTGCCTCCTGCGCCTGCTCCGCCGTAAAGTTATAATATTTCATAAAGCTCTCTGCAAGCGGCGGTCCGATAAACGGCTCCAGCCGATCCAGCTCCGGTTCTTCAATCCCAAAGCTTCTGAGCGCATACTGCACACAACCGCAAATTCCCTGTTTCGGATCGCTGATCGTTCCGTCCAGGTCAAATAAAATACAGGAAAACATAACAGTCTCCTTTCATTTCTCTTCTGTTCTGCATACAAACGCCTGCAGTCTTTCCTTATAGTGTACCAGAAAGCGCACGAAAAGGTTATGAAATTTTTGTGAAATAGAATTTTCCGTTTCCTGCATTCATAAGTTGTAACAAAAATCCGGCAGGAGCCTTCATGATCCGAGATTTCGTTCATCTGATTCAAAATAAACTGCGCCACTATGCCGTTTTTCCCTCTCTGCACAGCCTCTCCCGCTCGTCTGCATTCCAAACTGCCCTGTTTTTGCTCGGCGTCCTCGCCTTTGCCCGCGCGTGCATTTTTCTCGCCCCTCCGTCTGTAACAACACTGGCGTCTGCCTCTGTAAACGGCACATTTATGCCTATTTGCCGTGTCGAAACCGACCAGAAAAAAGTCGCGCTGACCTTCAACTGCACCTACAGTGCACAAGACATGCAGCAGCTTTTGGAAATTCTGAAAGAAAAAAATGTGCACGCCACCTTTTTCGTTTCCGACACCTGGGCAAAAAACTATCCGGAGCTGCTCTATACGATTCACAACGCCGGACACGATATCGGCGGTCTGTGGACAACGCAGGCATCTCTTTCCATCCGGGAACAGACGCTCACACTGGAAAATCTCACGCAGCGAATTGATCGCCTTACCGATTCTGAAACGACGTTGTTTCGTTTTGAAGACGGAAACTATGACAACTCTGCTATCCGGCTCATCCAGGAAGCCGGCGGTTATCCGGTGCAGTGGAACATCAATTCCATGGACTGGAAAGACTACGGGGCACAGGACATCCTCCATCGGATTTTAAACAGTCGCCAACTCCAAAACGGCTCTATCCTCCTGTTCCATGCCGGAACTGTTTATACCGCACAGGCGCTTCCTGAACTGATCGACAATCTGGAGGATCAGGGCTATCAGCCAGTTCCCATCTCCGAGCTGATCTGGAAGCACTCCTATTATATGGATGCAGACGGCGTACAGATTCCGAAGACGGAACCGTAAAATGGAATCCTGCGATACAAAGACCGGGAAGAACGCATCCACTGCATTCTTCCCGGTCTTTGTATACACAAGCTCTGCTGCACGGTTTTATCGCAGAGCGTGCATTCTATTGTTTCTTTTCTTCTTTTTTCATTTCCAGCATAGACGTACAGTACGGACAGCGGGTTGCCTCTGCCGCAACCTTACTTCTGCAGTAAGGGCACATTTTCACAGCAGGTTTTTCCGGCTCCTTCTTTTTGCCAAGACCAGCCAGCGCGTTCATCCCTTTTACCATCAGGAAAATAATCACTGCCATAATAATGAAATTGATCACTGCGGTCAAAAATGCACCATAGCGGATTTCCACATCCCCGACCATCACAGACAGATACGTCAGATCCGTATTGGCAAACAGACCGATCAGCGGTGAAATCACATCGTTTACCAGCGAATTGATGATCGCCTGAAACGCAGCACCAATGATAACGCCGACTGCCAGATCCATGACATTTCCTCTCAGCGCAAATTCCTTAAATTCCTGCAACAGTTTTTTCATAGTGGTATCCTTTCTTTTGTTATGTTATACTTTGGGACATGAAACGAAGAAATTTATCCCATTTAAAACTTACAATCTTTTTGATCCTGCTCGCTGTCCTGATTTTTGCAGCGGCAGCCCTGATCCTGAAAACCATAAAAAACGCTTCCACTCAGGTGCTCTCCTGGTCGGAAGCTGTTGAAGCCGTTTCCTCAGAACCTGTCAAAAATGTGCAGCCATCCTTAAGTGTCCCCACGCAGATTACCAAAATCGGTGACGATTATTTTCTGGTGGACTGCTATCACAATCAGATTCTGACCTCGAAAACGCCGGATGCTCCACTTACCGACTGGTATGTGATGACCGATCAGATCAACCGCGGGCACACCATCGCAGGGGACGGCACCGTTTATCTTGCAGATGACACCGAAAACAACCGCGTCCTCATCTTTGAAAAACAGGACGGACAGTTTTACCTTACCCAGCTTTTCAACGAAATCGGCACTCGCCCGCATTACGTCGTCTATGATGAAACGGAAAAACGTTTTTATGTACTCAGCTCCATGACCGGGCAATTGTACGTCTTTTACCGTCCCGATCCGGACAGTCCCTCTGTTGCCCTCGAAAAAATTCTCTCTGTGCCAGAGCTGGATCAGATTTATGTCCGCTCCTTTACAATTGACGGCAACGACCTGTATTTTGTTTCCGGCAATCAGTCGATTCTGCGCACCCGCAAAAGGGACCTGAAGATCCTGGAACGGTTCCCGGTTCCTGCCGAAATCTCCGGCATGATCCAGCTGACACACATTCAGGACTGGTTTTACATCACCGTTTCCACCGACCTTACCGGCAATCAGGATTATGCGACGATCCTGCGCGTGCAGGATTTAAACGATCTTTCTTCCGGCAGCTGGGAGGATATTTATGACAACTTTGCCGGAGGCGGAACGCCTTATTATATCTCTTCCTTTGACGGACATTATTATCTGACGGAGCACAGGATTCCCGGACACAGTGTCTGGCAGTTCGATGTCATCGACAACGCACTGACAAACATCCGCGCCCTGTTTTAGGACTCATCGACCGTTTCTGATCGTCTTACGTTTCGAACGCCCATGTTTCGTACTTTGCTTTTTAGTATATCTGTTTCAGCTTTCCTGTACAATCCTTTTATCGCGTTCCCGCTTTGAAAAAACGCAGCCGCAATAATCCTGACGGTACAGGTCGTACTGGCGGCTTAACTCGATGGACCTTAAATAGCCGCCCTTTTTCTTAAAATCCGACGGCAGGCACGCCACATGATATTCCTCCGCCAGTCGGCTGCCGATTTCGTTGAGCTTCTGCGCATTTTTCAGCGGACTGATCGTCAGCGTTGTTGTAAAAAAATCATAGCCGCCCTCTGCCGCCAGCCTCGCCGCTTCCCGCAGCCGCAGCTCGTAGCAGATAAAGCAGCGCTCTCCGCCCTCCGGACAGTCCTCCAGCCCTTTCGTCGCCTCGAAAAATTTTTCCGGCTCGTAAGTGCCCTCCAAAAGTGCGATCTGGTTCAGCATTTCAGACCCTTTCGCCTCTTCATTCAGCGTGCTCACCAGACGTTTTAATTCCTCCACCCGATGCCGGTATTCCTCCAAAAAGCTGATGTTTGGATTGTAATAAAATACCGTCACGTCGAAATACTGCCGCAAATATTCCAGACAGTAGCTAGAGCACGGCGCACAGCAGCTGTGCAAAAACAGCCGCCGGTGATGATCCGGAAGCTTATCGATCAGGTGTTCCAGTTCTTTTTGATAGTTAATTTTGTTCATTTCTCCTCTTATTCACATGCAGAAAAATTTTATATTTTAACCATTTTCTTCTGCATCGGAATCTTCTGATTTACTTTTTCTGCCGAACTTTTTTACATACTCCTGCGCTTCTGCCAGAGAAATGTTCAGCTTTTTCTGTAATCTTGCAAGAATCTCTTCTTCTGAAATCCCAAATTCATATCCAGTCTCAATAATTCCTTTTGCTTCTCCTTCTGCTATCCCCTCACGCCTCGTCTCTTCAAACACGGTGCACATATCAGCATCTCCCTTCCTGGCAATTTTATTATAATCTATTTTACAGTTTGCCGCACCCGCAGCAGTCATAATCACTGTCTTTTCCACTCGATGCTCTCTGGCGTAGTTTATCGCCCGATCTCTTGTTTCCTGAAGCTTTCCATTCCGATCCAACAGAATACCGAGCAGATTAAACAGATCCCGGTTGTTGATATTATGCAGCTTCAGATCATTTTTTCTCGCTTCCACGAGGTGCATCCGGTAATCATTGACAAATGGCTTCATTTCCTCTGAAATATGCAGCATCCCATGCAGAGACACCGCACCGTCCCACGGCTTTTCCCCATAATAAACAACAACTGTTATAACAGGAACCAGCCGATCATCCTTTTTCATTTTTGACAGATATTCCTCTTCTGTCAAGCTCTTTGCTGTTTTATACTTTGCCGCATTGTCCACATATTGCTTCTGATAAGCTGCATAATCATACCCCATTACCCGCATGGGCATCGCATAATGAATATGCTCCTGTCCTTCCATTCCCAGTATAACAAATTCCACGCCATATACGGTAGACTTTTTTCGAATTTTGACCGTATCTCTCGACGCTCCGATGCTTTCCGCATATTCTTTATGCTCCAAAACGGAGGATTCTTCCGTATCCAAATCCTCCAGTTCTTTCGGTTTGATGACCTGCTTTCCATCAAACAGCACTGCGTTGAAAAAATCAGCAAACTGTTCCTTATTGCGCCAATAATTCTTTACGATAATATCCGGTTTTAATGCCTGCTTTTCTTTTCCCATACAGTGTCTCCTTTATCAACAATAGAATGCACGCTCTGCGAGCATTCTATTGTCATGAATAAAATTCTCCCACAAAATCGCATTGTTCCATAATAGTCCTATCTTCGTACTACCTTAAAAGGTACTACCCCATAACCACGAAGACCCCACAGAAGAGATTTCTCCCTTCTGTGAGGTCTTCGGAATTATTCATGACAATAGAATGCTCGCAGAGCGTGCATTCTATTGTTGTTTACAGCCTTTTACTTAAAGTATGCCACACCGGACTCGAAGATCTTCAGATCCTGTTCGCCGTAGATATTCTGTGCAACGCTTCTGTCGCGGCGCTCGGAGTGCGCCATCTTGCCCAGGATACGTCCATCCGGAGAGGTGATGCCTTCGATCGCGCTGTAGGAGCCATTGATATTCCATTCTTCATCCATGGAAATTCTTCCTTCCGGATCGGAATACTGGGTTGCTACCTGTCCGTTTGCAAACAGCTTGTCAATCCACTCCTTCGGAGCTACGAAACGTCCCTCACCGTGGGATGCCGGATTGACATATACTTTTCCAAGCTCAGCGCCCTGCAGCCAGGGAGACTTGTTGGAAACCACCTTGGTGTATACCATCTTGGAAATGTGACGGTTGATCGTATTAAAGGTCAGAGTCGGAGAATCGTCCTTCTGTCCGACGATTTCGCCGTAAGGAACCAGACCGAGCTTAATTAACGCCTGGAATCCATTACAGATACCAAGACATAAGCCATCTCTTTCCTTCAGAAGCTTCATAACCTCTTCTTTGATCTTCTCATTCTGGAATGCTGTTGCGAAGAACTTTGCGGAGCCATCCGGCTCGTCGCCTGCGGAGAAGCCGCCGGGGAACATGATGATCT
>OLND01000228.1_pt1 | contig 73378 bp, 113 predicted proteins | sample 1672031 | NCBI WGS metagenome assembly OLND01 (sample SAMEA3136638, study PRJEB25190) | human gut metagenome | biome: human gut; feature: human-associated habitat; material: faeces | place: Austria | collected 2013 | reverse complement strand
AGACTCTGTGTCAGACCGACTTCAGAGACCCTGTTCTGTGATTTTTATAAAGATGACATCCAGTCCTACCGTGACCTGCCAAAACTGTATAACCAGTGGTGTTCCGTGGTAAGATGGGAAAAAGAGACAAGACCGTTTTTACGTTCCAGAGAATTTTTATGGCAGGAAGGCCATACGGCACATGCAACAGCAGAAGAGGCAGAAGAGAGAACCGTTCAGATGTTAAATGTCTATGCGGATTTCTGTGAGGAAGTCTTAGCGATGCCGGTCATCCGTGGTAGAAAGACAGAAAAAGAAAAATTTGCAGGAGCAGAGGCAACGTATACGATCGAAGCATTGATGCATGACGGAAAAGCACTGCAGTCCGGTACCAGCCATAACTTTGGCGATGGATTTGCAAAAGCATTTGGAATCCAGTATACCGATAAGAATAATAAATTACAGTATGTACATCAGACATCCTGGGGAATGACCACCCGTCTGATCGGTGCGATCATCATGGTACATGGAGATGACTCAGGTCTGGTGCTTCCACCTAGAATTGCACCGGTACAGACCATGGTAATTCCGATCCAGCAGCACAAAGAGGGTGTTTTAGAAAAAGCACAGGAAGTAAAAGAAGGCTTAGTGCAGGCAGGAATCGCAGCCGGATTAGATGACAGTGACAAGAGTCCGGGATGGAAATTCTCCGAACAGGAAATGCGTGGAATCCCGGTTCGTGTAGAGTTAGGACCAAAAGACATCGAGGCAGGAAAATGCGTACTGGTACGTCGTGACACCAGAGAAAAGACAGAGTGTGCGATTGAGGATGTGGCACAGACTGTAAAAGAATTATTAGAAACGATCCAAAGAGAAATGTTTGAACGTGCGAAAGCACATCGTGATTCCCACATTTCCGATGCACATGACTATGCAGAATTTAAGAGAGCCGTAGAAAATAAACCGGGATTCATCCGCGGAATGTGGTGCGGCGATCAGGCATGTGAGGACAAGATCAAAGAAGAGACAACAGCAACTTCCCGTTGTATGCCGTTTGAAGATCAGGAGCATATCGCAGATACCTGTGTCTGCTGTGGAAAACCGGCACACAAACTGGTATACTGGGGAAAAGCATATTAAAATTTGTAATGCTATGCAATGACGCAATGTAATAGAAAGGAATCGTATGAGGATACAGCTTCCCGTTAAAGTAGACAACATCATAAAGACGCTTGAAGCAGCAGGCTATGAAGCATTTGCGGTTGGCGGCTGTATCCGGGACAGTGTCCTTGGAAGAACGCCGCAGGACTGGGATATTACCACTTCAGCAAAGCCGCAGGATGTAAAACGGCTGTTTTCACATACGATCGATACCGGAATCCAACATGGAACTCCAATATCATATTGTTTCTTATTAACTATGTGTTCTTTATACATTTCATTGTATCTATTTAAAATAATATTTACAAAATCCTCATATGAAATATCAAATGTATTATCTAAATTTGAGAAGCCGTTTACTTTATTATAAAAACAATATCCATCAAACAATTTAAAACTATTAATTGGATTACCAGTAACACCAAACATAATATTACTGTTTAGTTTGATAATTTTATTAAACCCACTAGAGTGTTCATTTGTTTTAATATTTGTCGTTCTGTTATCACAAGATAGTACACATATGCTATCGGTTATAACTGCTTGAATTATACTCATAGTAACCTCCCAATCATTTGTATTTTAGCTACATCACATAATAATAAATTGTATAATTAAAACTTATTATATATCTTATATACACTATAAACACATCTCCAATTTGTCGAAAAATGTCGGATAAGGTGCTTGAACTAATGTTTGGGATATTCAAAAACTTTAAGAGATGATAAGATAATCAATGTACAGGACAAACTGTGAACGCACCACAGTCTTGTGCGTTGTCCTGTCATGCAACTTATTAATTTCACATTCCTAGTTCTTAGGAGGAAAGTGAGTGTAACGCTCTTGGAAGAAAAACATCTTGTGGGTTCTCCACACCGAATTCCCGACCGTTATCTACATCACGGAAAGGAGGTGAAAAATGGCAGAACTTGTACTCACATTTATTGTGAAGATTGCTGGATTAGCATTATGTTATTATCTGGTACATAATATCTTTTCTAAAAGAACTAAAAGCTTTCATTTATCTGCAAGTCAAAGCGGAATTGAAGTAGATAGTACTTTCTATGAAGAGTAGTTTTTCATCATCAATAGTTTCATCATTGTGTCAAGAGTAGGAGAGTATCATCATCAAAGTAGAGTCTGTACACCAATTACAGGCTCTACTTATTTATATTCTCCAAAACCTGCTATATGTATTAATCAAACGCAACCACACGCCAATGTGATTCATCATTATATTCTCCCAAAATACTATCAAGAGAGTCCTTTTTAAAATATCCTTGATCATGTATCTGTGCATAGACACCTGAAATATCAAGAATGACGATATGTACTAAATCTGGTTGTAAGTTTACTGTCATTATGCCACCTCCAAATATCCATATTTACGAAGCAACTTTGTTATGTAAGAGATGCCATCAGGATAAATTCTTGTCTGTAAATGGGCAGATCCATCAGGAGCTATTGCAGGAATAGTCATAAATTTACCTTTGTTGGTTTTATTCTCATATGGAATATTATCACCATTTGCGTTTTTAAAAAGCAATCCAATGTTTCTAAGATAAGAGAATAATGTATACTCGCCAATTCCAATAAGATGTCCGATATCATTTACTGAGAAAGTGCCTTTTGCATCCATTAGAAGTTTCCAATCCTTTTCGGTTTCTTCTAATGATTTTATTCTCTTTTTCTGGTTGGCAATAATTTCATCTTTATGTTTAATTGTTTCATCTGCAATCTGGATAGCTCTTGCCATTATTAGTTCGTTCGGCTCATCTTCTTTAACGGGAATATAACCGCCTGTCTGACGTATCTGAGGAAGCACCTCACGAGTAACCCATAATCTAAACGGTTTTGCGATTTTCTTCCTACTACTAAGAACCAAAGTGTAAAATCCTGATTCACTAATAATCGCCTTGTTGGGATTTCCAATACCCTCATTTAAAATGATGGTATTCTTTTCATCATCTTCAAGCCTTGATAATGCTTGACTTGGGTTTCCAATTTCTAAAATGTCACATACATCTTTGGCAACAAACCAAGGAGTATTATCAACATTAACCGTTCTAATTGTTCCGAAATCTTCATTTACAAATTCTTGAATTTCATTCATTCTTATTCCTCCACATCTTGCTTTTTACTTTGACATAGAGTAAAATGAAATATGTCTGGAAACAGACTATGTATGAGAATCGCTTCAATCTTGGTAGGAGAGGGCGGTTCTCATTCTTTATTCACTTTTTGATAATTTTTCTGCTACGAGGTTTATTCCAGTGCGGATAACAGCCGACTTTGATTGTTTTAATTCCTCACAACATTTATCAAGGGTTTCTAATGTGTCATTATCAAGTCTAACACCTATTCGTTTGCCCATTGGATTATCAGAAAGTGGTCGTCCAATTTTTGCAGACATATAACACCTACTTTCTGTCGAACAATAATTACATTTTATATATTATATTATGTCGAACAAAAAGTCAAGTGCTATTTTTATAAAAGTTGATTTTCTTCCCAAATTTCTGAATTTCATTGTCCATATCAACATCCTCCTTCTAAAATAACACTTGTTAATAGTAGAAGAAGTGTGCTATAATACTATATGTAAATGTTTGAAGTGTATTATAGTACACTTCTTTATAACCACCATTGAACCGGCAAGTTTATTTGGTGGTTATTTTTGTTACGTTGACTTTTGCACTTTGATGAATTATAATAACTATTGTACAAAACTTGTAACTTAGTTACATTATAGCACAAGAAATATTATTGTCAATACAAAATTTGTACTTTGAATAAAAATTGCATTTGAGGTAAATATAATGAACAATGAAAACATTGTAAAATCTATTAAAAATCTTTGTAAAGAAAATAACATTACTATTGGTCAATTAGAAAAAGAAGTTGGGTTAAGTCAGGGATTGGTCAGTAAATGGAAAGATAAAACTCCATCATTGGATAAAATAGTAGATATTGCAGACTATTTCAATGTTACATTAGATGAAGTAATAGGCAGAACAAATAATCTAAAAGATGATTTTTTGCAAATGCTTTATAGACAAACAAGTAGTTGTATTCTTAAATGGAATGTTTTGGATGATAGTGCTGATCAAAACATATCTAAACCTACAATATATGGAGAAATAACAGATATTAAGAATAAAACTCATACTTATTACAATCAAAGTATTTATAAAGAATATTTTTATTATACTTCATATAATAACGGTTTTATCATTATAGGTTCTGTTTGTGCGAAACATGAATTTAATAACCCACAATATGTCAGTTTGTATATACAACCAACAGAAAAATCAGAAGCAATAAGACAAAACTATACTAAAAATCAATTAAAGACACTTTGGATTAAAGTTTTAAGATCTTTATCAGATAAAACACCTTCAGAAATATTAATTGAAGATTTTAAACAACAAATGTTGGCTAATGAAGAAGTTGATATATTAAAACATTGTCAGGATTTTATTAAACAGACACCTGATACTAAAAATGATGTTGATAAATTATTAAACGATAACAACGCCAAAAAGATTTTAATAGAAGCTAATGATCCTTCTATACAACAACTGATATCAACATTTTCAAATCCCAAAGTTTTACAAACCATTGATGCTACCAATAAATTAATTCAATATATGTCTGAAATTGATAAGTTACGAAATAAGAAAGATAAATAGAATGGATGTTTTATCTATTGATTTTTTGGATGTATTGAAGAGTTGAATATATCACAAAGAGCAGAATATTAAGTTCTGCTCTTTTCTTTGAATGTTAATTCTTAAATTTGTTTTCCAAAAGGCATTGATTTCCAATAAATCTTGCCTCATCCCAACCATTTTTCTGTGCTTCGGCAATAGTCCATTCTTGAACTTTAGGTGTAACCTTTTGCATTTCTTCATCATCGTGAGACTGATTATAAAGTCCTAAGACTTTTTTAGTATCCATGATGATACAAGGATCATTTTTTGACCTATCATCTGGATCTGGTAATATATACTTTGCCAATTTCATATTTCCTCCTTTCCTGGAAATTTGCGATATATTATCGTATTTCCATTATATAACATTATTAGACACAATACTATTGTAAATATATATTCAAATTTAATTTTTCTGCATAATAAAAGAGTCAACTACAAAGTAATTGACTCTTATAATATATATACAATTTTATATTCCTTATAAAGTTTTTAAAATTTCTCTCCAATAATCCAATCTAAATCTTACAGACTCAGCAGATGTTGTTCCACCTCCAAGTTTATCCTTGTATTCGGTATTATCATCGTATGTTGCTAAGAACTCGCTTACTTTCAAAGCAAATTTCTCAAAGTTCTTTTTGTCTTTGTAAATTCTATATGCTGCGAAACACAATACAGAAATACTTGTCTTAGGAATTTTTACATCTTCTTCAAGAGATTCATCAAGCTTATTGATTGCTGTTTTAATAAGCTCTATTTTATCTGATTCGACACGATTATTATAATACTCAATAAATCGCTTCCTACCTTTCTCAGTAAATAAAGCAAAATCGTTATCTTTGTTTGTATTACAAAACATTAGTGTCTCTAAAGCAGCACTCTGATCGACTGAGCTTTTCAACTGAGCAGATGTTAATCTCTTTTCAAAAAATGGAAGAGAAATAATATCAAAGATAGCATTACTGAGTTCATCCGACATGTCAGGTGTAAGCTTCTGCGAAGTATTCAGAGGCTTTCCTGAATTAAGTCTTCGGAACATTTCTCTTACGTCTTTATCAGTATATTCTGTAATTTCATACATCGTAATAGCAGAACTATCTAACTCGTCCTTTACAACTTGGTCAAGTTTGCTAAATTTCAACCCTGCAATATTATATTCAGTTCCTTCAATTATAACTGGTTCTGCTTTTTTAGATATTGCAAACTCATCATTATAGAATCCTTTTAACGTGCTTAATCGCTGTACACCATCAATTACATATTGAACTCCATCTTCAGAAATGGTATAAACTGGTGGCACAATATATCCTCTTAAAAGAGAGTCAATAAGCAATGATTTGTTTGGATTAGACCAAACAGATTCTCTTCTCTGTAATTTGTGTTTTAATACAATTTTCTCTCGTTTCATTTTACCTATTAATGGTTTAACTGGACAATTTTCTCTTGAAACTTTCATCGTGTTACCTCCTTCAAAAAAATTGAAAATTTTTATTATTTTGAAGATAACACAGATGGAATTTTTTGTAAAGATTTTTGGAAAATTTTGATTAAATTTCGTATTGCATAAATCGACAAAACGTATGTTTTGGATTTATGAAATTGGAAGTATGTGGTAATATAATACCAAGCATTTTGCGACTGTATTACCACATTACAGTTCGTTGTCACGGCTAATGCTCGGTATTTATACCATGTGGAAGTGCCTATGTAAGTGGCACTAGGATGAACATTTCAGCCCGTTCTGGGCAGTACAAAATTCCTGAAAATGAAACATCTTACAGGAAAGGAGGGTAGTTAGATTGTACATTGTTATTTTATTGTGTGCAATCATCGGATTACTTGTTCAGCGTAGATATTTTAAATCACAAGATCACGCCATTGATCAGATTGCCAATCATCCAGAAATGTCCGATGAGAAAGCAGACGCTATAGCAAGAATTTCAACCAAACAACATAAAATCTTTAAGAAAGCTAATTAATATTACCATTCTCCAATTGTATTTATATTCATCTTATATATTATTCTCTGAGAGGACAGGTCATCACGACTGTCCTCATTTTATTATTCTCTGTTTATTTTTGATATTGTTATAAGATCCTCAACTAAATTATAACAATTAACTTTTTTAATATTTATAACATTTTACCTATCCGTTGCACTCAAATAGGAGAGTAGTTATTATACTCATGTACACATGAACACGCATCATACTTGCGTCTACCTGGACTATACAATCATGAAGAAATTCTCCACGCAACCATTATAGTCTCTGAACGTTCCTAGCATTTTAATGTACGACTAGGCTTCGCTGCGAATTGCCCCAATAACACAAAATAAGATATTACTCTTAATCCCTTTCGAGTTAAGTTTTCCTTTCAAGATTTCGTACTTTTCCTGAATGATAGTTTTATTTTGCTGTTGAGTCCTCGATGTCTGTTCACTAAACACCTTGCAGTTTAGGCTGTTATTTACATTATTGAAAAACTATATCAGTGCAAATAATATAGAACCAATAACCACCATACTCCTCGTTATTAATATAACTTGTTCCATGTTACCATGCTAGTATGGGTGGGCAAGACGGTAACTATATAGATACTGGAACTATATAATGTTCACCCACGTTTTTAATTGCAATACCTGCTCCAATTCCACCAAGAAGAGTTGGAATGAGATGAAGTTTGCTAATAATAACATCTAAAATATCAATGAATTTTCCACCTGCATCAATTACACCCTTAAGTAAATCTGATGAAAGAAAATCATTTGATAATTCTTCTAACTTTGCCTTATTTTGTTCAATAGAATACTGAATTGATTTTTGGTATTTTTGCTGTTCTTCTTCTGCTGAACCTGCTGAATTCATTGCTTCTTGATAGGATTTCTCTAATAACTTAGTATTACTCAATGCGGCAGATAATGCATTCGATTGCTGTTTGCCAGCTAAAGCTTGCAGTAAAGCAGACTGATTAGTATCTGATAATTTATTCCAAACCTTAGAGATATTTAAAACAATATTATAGATACTCTTAAATGTTTTACCATCTTTTTCTAAAATATCATAACCAGTCATTGACTTAATCATTTTTTGTAAATCAGCAGTAGATTTTACAACTCCATCAGTATCCTCGCCTGCTTCTTCGAGTTCTGCTGTTGCCGAACGGATGCGCATACTAACAACTTTCCACATATTGCCGACTTTTTCTGGATTTTGAACAACACTATTGGTTGTACTAATCAAAGCGACACTTTCCTGAAGAGAAGTGTTTGCAGCATTAAATGAAGCGGCTGATCTTTGCATGGCTTCGCCAATTCCTCCTGAGTCAATTGGCTCGTTGTTTGACACATTATTGTATATGTCAATTATTTTTTCGGCTTCATCTGCTTCCATCTCAAAACCACGCAAAGTAGAAATAAGTGATTTATTTGCTGAATCAATATCAATACCGTCCCCAACATTTTTATATAATAATGCGACTCTAGCTAATTCTTTACTATCTGGTATGCTGTAACCATTTCTACTCCAATCAGCAGTAGCAGAGATTGTGTCAGATATAGTACCACCTATGTCTTTTGCGATATCTGCATAACTACTAAAATCATCATAGATTTGATCAGAAGTTGCAGAAGATACCTTAGAAAGTTCTGTAATATCAGAATTAAGTTGAATAACAGCAGAAGATATACCTTTAATAGAATTCATTATTCCATAAAAGCCAACATACATACTCATATAGCTTTGCAACTGACCGATAAAACCATAATAAGACTTTGAAGCTAATATATCTAAAAAGTTTTTACCAGCTCTACCAGCCAATTCTTCTGCATTTTTGATTTCCATTACTCTTGTATGAATTTTTTCAAGATTGGCAGTTGGATCACCAGACATTAATTGATTCATTAATGACTTTAATTCATTTTTTGCTTCCTTACAAAATTTCGGATTTTCTCTCAAAATCTGATTTATTTTATCAATTTCTTTTTGCATAGAAACAAATTTCATACCTTTTTCAGAAGCAGACATATTTTGCAATGCCTTTTTAGATTCCTCGGCACTTTGAGTAAGTTGTTTAAAACTATCAATTTGTTTCTGATCTACAATCTTTGTTTTAGATAAATTTTCAACAAATGATCGTAAATTATTTATTTCTGATTGATATTCAGAAACTGCATTTATAAAATCATTACTCGGTTTATAGCCTTCACGTTTTACGTCTGCTGAATATTTATCTAAATTATTTTGAAAGCGTTGAACAACACTATTCATATAGTTAATCTGAGAATTATTAGCATTTCTCAAAGCATCTTCGAGTTTTGCTACAGATTGAGTAGTTCCTAACGAAGCTTGTTCAAACTGTTTCATGACATTAAGCCATTTGTTCCATGTGGTAGTATCTGCCTTATTAGAATTAGCAATTGATGATAACGTTTCTTTTGCTTCATAAGCAATGGTTTTTAATCTTTCGACTTCTTTTACTTGATTGGCAATTTCACTGGAATTTTTACCAGTTCCCTTATCTTTGGTTTTAAGATTATTAAGCTCTGTAATGGCATTCATGTAATTCTGAATTGCTTTTTCTGCTTGTTCCCAATTTTTTGCAACTGTTTTAGCATCATATACTATTTCGTTTGCATTTAAAACCTGCGGTGTGCTATTTTCCCCAAGGTAATAAGAACTACCATTTCTCAATGTTGCCTTATATGAAATATCTGGCGTACCATTGGCAGTTTGCTTAGTGGTCTTAACTATCTTTGTAATTTGTTCTGCTTGTTCACGAAGTATTCCAAACTTGGCAATTATATCATCAAACCCTTCTGTATTAGGAGTAAAACTGATATTATCAAGTGCCTTGTCAGTTGCTACGGCTTCTTGCTGTACTTTCTGCTCAGATTTTGCAACTTGTTTTAAATTTTCAGAAGTCTTAGGAAATGCGTCTTTCCTTCCAGATGAAATATTCGTTTTATTACTGGATGTACTTTTTAGTGCTTCTTGTAATGTCAAGATATCTCTTGTAAGTTTATTTACAGAATTAGAAACATTTATTAATTCCTCATCTAATCTATCTGTAAAATTTATAAGAGATGTATCGTTAGATTCAAGTTCAGAAATTGAAGCTTTTAACATATCAATTTCTTGTTTTGTATTTTCTACTGCTAATGTAAGCGATTTAAACTCTTCATTATCAATAAGACTTATATTATTACCAGAGATATTTTCAGAACCGATAGAAGAGGATTTCTTCTGTAATTCATCATATTTATTTGTGAGTTCTGATATCTTATTCTCTAATTTATCAATCTGTTTTGTTGTATCACTAATATTAATAATTGGTGATGAGTTATTACCAATTCCCTTAGACAGAGTAATAATTTTATTAATTTTATTCTCTAATTGTCCAAAAGTTTTTAACTGTTCTTTTAATCCAGAATCACCAAATTCAAATGTAAACTTGTCCAATTTGAGTTTTTGCAATTCTTTAATTTTTTCAATTACTTTGTCGTCTTTTGCATCTAACTGAATAGTAATTCTCTGTTTTCCAGCTTTATTACTAATCCCATCAAATACACCATTTGTATCCTTTTCAAACTGTGCAAGACTGGCTCGATAATCGAAACCAATCTTGATAATATCTGAATTAGCCATTTATTCACATCCTTTCTAAATGCTACAACGTTTTCGATACTCATCTTTTAATCGTTCATGGTATCTGTGCATTTGCCTATAAATACTGAAACTTGCAGGAATGTTATACCAACCATGATATGTGCCACCAGGATTATAGATAAATTCCGACATAAGTTCTGAAGGTGTAATCTGATTATAATTATCAAGCATTCTTTCAGGTGTCACTTCGACACCACCATAAAAAATTGTTCCATGGCTATTTTTGTAAAACTTATTCCATGATCTGTACAAATTGTGTGTTCGCACATATTGTTGCGGATCATAATCTGCATAGTACAAATCAATTAAAGAAATATAACCATTCACTAATCGTTCTTGTGCTTCATGTGCTAACTCGGAAGCTTTTTTCTGAGCCTGTTTTTCCAAATATTTAATAGTGTCTTTATTTAGTCCCATTCGTTTCACCTCCTCAAATTTTCATTATTTTTACACTAAAATAGGAGAGTAGTATGTCACTCTCCATAAGAAAAAGCCCTATATGCTGTGACACATACTGAGCCTGTTTATTTCTTTGCCAATCTGTGATATAATCTTACTTGTAGGTACTTACATTTTATGCAACTATTAACCCTATTCGAGTACCTTTTTGTACAGAAAGGCGAAAACATGAATAACAAAGAAAAGATAATCCAATTTCTTATAAATAAATACAATGATAGCAATTCCAACCCAATAAAAATAGATAGAACTGATATAAGTATTTTGCAAATTCCAGAAAAAGAAATCATCAAAATACTTAATACTTTACATGAAGATGGTCTGATTATTGCCAAGCCAAGATCACCACATAAAGATTTTAGTCTATACTGGGAAATTACCATAAAAACTGAATGTTTAGAATATTTCAACAACAAAAAACGTGCCAAAACTACCAATAGAAGAGATTGGATTAGAACTTATGTACCTATTACATTATCTTTTTCTTCGATTATTATATCAATAATTGCCTTAATTATCGCTGCGTAGCAACTATAATGGCAGTAACAGCGATAATTATTCCCAATATTGAATTTATGGTTGGTATCCAGAAAATAAGATCTGAATGCCTTTTTGCAAACTTATTCATGGGAATAATTACTTTATTATCAATAAAGCCATAGTCAAATAATCCAGGAGTGGTTGTATTTATATTACGAGGTATTAACTCAACCTTGTTTTTCTTTTTTTCCTTTTTAGACATATAGAATCTCCTCTTGAAATTTGAAATTCGTTATACATTAATATATGTATTTGATTTTTCATCTAATTCAAAAATTGCATGTGATAAAGCAGCTTTTCTATCATCATTAGAAACAAGCGAAGTGTACAAATCTTCTGAGCCATCATCCTTTTTTAAAAGTTCGTTCTTTGAACCAATTTTATTTTTTCTTTCCTGTTCTAATCTATATTTTGCTAAAAGCATCAGAGCCTCGCCACAAGTTCCGTTAAAGTTGTCTGGAAGATTGAACCAACATTCTTCTATATAAAATAATTTATTTGATACCATATATTACACCTCTTTAAAATTACTTTTTTTAGCGAACTCAACAACTCTATTTAAATCCTCTTTGGGAATATCATCGAATTTCTTACTTATTGCATTCATAAGTGGTGTAAGAGTGGCTTCTCCAAGAATTTTAAATTTATCCACTTGTCTTTCAATAAAAGTCTGTGGATCAGAATAATTCTTTAATGTGTCTGAAACTTTCATATTTAAAATTGTCTTGAATTCACTTAATTCACTCATTGAGATAAGTGGATCTCTCTGATCAGAACCAAGCATTAAAATATCAAGTAATCCAGATGACTTCAGTGCATCATATTCTTTGATAAAACTTCCATCCTCAATTTCAAGGTTAGTATATAACTCAATAACAGCACGGCAAAACTGTACATACTGGACAACAGAATTCACTTTAATCTTGTCTGTTTTACGATATTTTGTTTTTTCATTGTCATTATAAGCTTCCTGCTCAAACATCGTTTTATCTACAATTAATTGTGCATATGCATCTTTAGTAATAATTGGTACATAAGAAGTAATTATAATCTTTTCTAAATACTGTTTTTTTAATGTTTCATTTGACATTGATTCATATTTTTTACAAAACTCTTTTATGCTAATTTTGCTCATTCCTTTTCCTCCAATCAAAAGAAGCCAAGTATAATACTTGGCTTCATAATATCCGTTAATCTGCTATATGTATTTTTTTATTTTACTACGTTACATGGTAGTAATAGCCACTTACAATCAGGATGTTTATGAATATGTTCACTAACAAATTCATGTACTTCATCCAATGTTTTTCTGTTTGTATCTTCTTCTATACGATATTCAAACACATCATTGTCATTAAAACAAACAACTTTAAAAAACATATTATCTCCCATAACTCGTCACTCCCTCCATATTTATTTAATACAAAATAAATCGTATAAATCTGCATGGAGTACCTTTGATAAAATTACAGCATTAGATAACATTATATCTTTTGAAACATTGTTTTCAATGTTGGATAATTCGCCAACTGATATACCTGTCAACTTTGACAATTGCTTTAATGTCAAATTACGTTTGTCTCTATAATACCATACTTTATTTTCCATATAGAACACCTTTTCTTTTTAGTGTTCCTAACAATTTATTTTATATTATGGTATTATTTTACAACAACTAAATTTTAACCAAATGAAAATTAGTTGTGCTATAATTAAATTTTAGAATATTTTTCACATTTCATATTATATATTTCTTCCTGAATTCGACCTTCCGTTGCCTTTCTTAATAGACTACAATTTCGTTTGTATCTTTTACATCCGATGCAGCGAGATTTAAATTCATCTAGCTGTGAAGCATTATCAAAAACTCCAATGTAATTAACAGGTCGTATAATGATTTCTATTCTTGGATTTTCTGGATCATAATAAATTGCTTGTACACGCTCGCATAATTGAGTATCATCAATCCATACTGATTCACTATCAGTAATAGCATCTGCAAGGCATTTAAATACATTATTTGCATCTTTGTCTACTCTATCAAAATAAAAAATACAGTCCATGTAATAATGTTGTGATTTATTATCAGATTTAATCCAACCTTGTTTTTTTGCTTCTTTCTTAACATATTCAGAAAAATTTTTTTGATATTTGACCGCCTCTGGCTTTTTATAGCTAACCGCCATAGGCTTACCTCCTTTTATAATCCCACGCCAACCCAAATAATGATTAACTGAGGGACAAATAGGAGAAGTAAGTTTTAAAATATTTCCCATCATTCCTCCAATAATAAAAGAGTGATCTCCGAAGAAATCACTCTTTCAAATTAAATTAACTGCAAAAATTCAGAAGCAGTGATCTTTAATCCATCATCTCCAAATTTATGTTTAGATGCATTAGTAAGACCATTTCCATATATACCAGGATACTCAACACCATTTGGATTATATCCATTAAGATACATTAATATTTCTGCCGCTGTTACCATGTACTGTTTCTCACCTTTCTTAACATAGTGAGTACCTAATGCTTTTTTAGAAGCATTACCAAATTTTCCATCTTCAACAAGACCAGATTTATAATCTAAATTGATAGCATGTTGCAATACTCTTGACTTCATTTTATTTGTGTTTGTTCCACAAATACCATCAATTGCAATATTTACACCAGTAAATTTAACTGCTTTCTGTTGACCACGTTTAATTAAAGCATTTCCAGCTACGGCACTTGCAACAGTAGTTTTTACTGTGTTCTGAGATGTTTTAGAACCATCTGTATATGCAACAATTACATGTTTTCCAGGTGCTACAATAATATCTCCACATTCAATATATTCAGATTTCCCAAGATATTTTGATGCTTTTAGTTCTTTAAATAATCCAGTATTTAAAAGTGCTTTTCCAATATTTCCAGAATATACAGAAGATGAAATCATAGTTTTACTATATGCTACATTTACCGCACAAGCAGCCAATTCAGAACAATCAACCTCTACGGGAGATTTTACATTAGCAACAACCCAGCCTGCATTTTTTAAAGCGTTATACCCTGTAGTTCTATGATTCTGGCAATAACCGAAATTGTTATTATTTGCCATTCCTCTTGCAGCAGCACCAATTCTTAAAGCCTTATTTCTATTTTTGCAACGATAAACTCTTGTCTGACCAAAATTATAGATTGATCCGCATTTTACCTCTTTACCTGTTTGATCACCAGCTTTACCGCCATTTATCTTACCATATTCGTTAGCGGAAGCCCATGCACACATTACTGACATAGTAGTACCTCCTTATTCATGTTTGATATCGTATAACGCAGTCCCAATAAGGGAATCTAGATAATTTTCAAAATCCTCATTTGCTTCTTTCAAAAAACGATATACAACTGCATTGAGTGCTTGAATAGCTTTTGTCTTTGCAAGTTCTTTTACTTCGTCCATTTTTTCTTCTGTCCATGCATCAGTACCTTTGATGTCTTTTACTTCAGTTTCGTAAACTGACTTAACAGCTTTCTTTACTTCTTCATATAAAATGACACCGTATTTATCTAATTTCTTGGACTGTAAATATTTATAAATCTGTGTTCCAATTGGAACTAAGATGACTGTCCAAATAGCAGATAATAATGTCATCCAATCTAAACTTGATAAAAATTCTTTCATCGAGTTAACTCCTTTCTTTTTTTGCCTAATAGGATAGTAGTAGCGACCTGACTATTGATTCCGTAATAGTTCACTCACAGGTATAATATCTACTTTTATACTCATTGTCTTGAGTAACCTATTTATTAAATTGTCGTAAAGTTTCAATGTTCTTTTTTAATTTTTGGCAGAGATAATCTAGATCATCTTTTGTTTCTTTTCCTGAAAATGACATTCTTATGCAACTATTTATATCTGTCTTGTTTATACCTATGGCGACAAGAGTTGACGATGGCGCAAGGTTTCCACTTGAACACGCACTACCTGTAGATACTTGAATATCATCCATATCTAGTAATGTCATAAGAGTCTCCCCTTGTACGCCCTCAAAACATATGTATAAATTATGAGGAAGTCTATTTTTACCAATAGATTCTCCAACCAAATAACTATTTGGGATATTTTTCAGAATATATTCATAGATATAATCACGATTTTTAGATGTAATAGAAGAATAATCATAATTTTCAATTGCTTTACCCAAAGCACCTATGCCAATTGTATTTTCTGTACCCGCAAACAATCCTTGTTCTTGAGTTCCGTAAATTAAAGGTTCAAGTTCTATAGTTGTTTTTTTGTATAATACACCAGTACCTTTTAACGCTCCTAATTTGTGTGCAGAAAATCCTAAACCATCAGCATTTAGCATTTTTATATCAATAGGAATTTGACTGATTGATCCAGTGCAGTCCACATAAACTATCGCATTATAAAAGTGACATATATCAACAATCTGTTTTACATCCTGAATTGTTCCTATCTCAGAGTTAGCATATTCAATAACCACAAGCTTCTTCGTTGTGTCTATAGATAAACATTCTTTTAGATTCTGAATATCTATTTTTCCTGTGTAGTCAACTTTAAGTGAACACTTATGCTTGAGTGATTCCACGCATTTCAATACTGACTTATGTGATGTGGGAGAGTATAATACTCTACATTCATTCCTCTGAGTATAACCTTTTATAAATAGTGTATTATTGGCTGAACCACCGGAAGTAAAAATAATATCTTGCGGATTTGCATTAATAAAATTAGCGACATTGTTTCGTGATGTAGTAATTATTTGTTTCGCATTAACACCAGATTGATACATAGAAGATGGATTCTGGTATGTGTCCAAAAGAGATATAATATAATCCTTAACTTCCGATTTTAATGGAGTTGTCGCTGCATTATCTAAATACATATATATTTATTCCTCCTCAGATTTTTCACACCATAATTTATATAATTGATTCATTTCTTTAGACTTTCTCCAAACAAAAACTACTCGTTTGTTTTGACCAGGGATAATATCCAAAAGTTGTCCTTTTGACAATGTAGAGTTTAAATACATATAATTTTGTGCCATATTGGGTATGTATCTAACTTCCTCTGTATCGTATTCCCAATTGAATACTTCACTATATTCTTTGATATCCTTTCACTCCTTCTGTATATAAATCGTAAAAAATAGGCTACACCAAATACTGAATAGTAAATGGCATAGCCTAAAATTTTACAAACTTACTATTCAATATCATTTTTCTTATTTAATACCTTTATATTTTTATCTGTGTGAGGTAAATTGGTTTTCTTAATTACGGTTTTTGATTTATCTTCGGTTTTTAATTCTTCTTCGAAAATTTCATTAATAACACTTTTTATATTATCATTAAAATTATCTTTTTCAGATAAATCACATTTTAATAGTTCTTCTTTTGCTTTAGACTTATCCTTTGTACGAGAATATTCAACTAAAGTAAGATAAATTATATAATGTGGCAATGTATCAGTAACTGTTCTCCATGCCTGAAAACTTTTAATTTCCTGACATGAACGACAAACCTTGTAAGGTTTTCCACATATATCACACTTTGCATTGTACTGTTCTGACATATTATTTCCTTTCATACTTCTATAAGGAGAAGTTAATCTCCTTATAGAAAAACCAAATTAGTCTCTTGATACAATAATATCAAGCAGTTTTGCGCTTTCATCACAGTAAGCCTTTCTCAGTAAATAACTTGCTGCGTGTTTACCATCGGATGTAAGATTAATCTCTACACTAGAAGGATCAATCTGAGCCCTTGGACAAGAAATAACACCTGCGATAATATTATTTGTATTACATGGATCATGAAAGATTACATGGATCAGAAGAGACTTAACCTGTGGAATATCATTTGTCGTCTTTGTTACAATAGCTGCCTTCTCAGACTCTCTATTGTAATTTACAAAAACTCTACCCGTTACATCATCAGGAAGTGTAATCTTTTTACTTGCTGCTTCAATCTTAAATACTTTTGTACCTGTTGTAGCATCGCCTGAAGTAACTTTATAAGTCTCTCCAAAGGTGTTGTCAGAATTGATTACTTTTACATATGTAACCTCTGCGCCTGTTGTTCCAACTGGTACATATTTAAGAGTTACCGTGTGATCTGATCCAATCTCAATTGTCTCAGAAACAGGAACAGTAACTTTGTTCTCAGATGTAGCAACGATTTTTGTTGTACCAAACTGAGATGCAGCTAAGTCCATAGAGAACAGAGAGTTAGAGAAGCCGAATGTACCTGACTGTGCATTATAAAATGTAGTGATAGGAGCACCCATTGCATCTGTAACATCTGTACCATCAGCACTCAGAGAAAGACTTGGATCTTCAATCTGTGTATAGCGACCAATAAGCTCTTTTGTTTCTGGGTCGTACTCTTCAACAGCACGAACCTTTTCAATTACTAATTCATTTGGATTAAATGTAGCTGCGTCTGCCATTTAATTTTCCTCCTTTATTCTGTTTAATTTTTTGCAACAAAAAAGAACCCAACTAAGTGAGTTCTCCTAACCAATCTAATTGCTTTTTATCTATGTCTTTCATATTTATACCAAAGCCAGAATAAGCAGATTGGAGTAATAATTTTGCATTGTTAATTCCTTGAATTCTCTTAACAGAATCCATAAATGCATTAATTTTCATGTCCCAAACTTGGGAATGATTATATTTAAAACCTTCGCTATTTATCATAGCGGAGATTAAATTTTTTAATCGTGAATGATATTCTTCTTTTGACACTTTGATTAATTCATCCATTGCATCTTCAATAAGAATCATTTTTGTAGTCTCATTCATCGGATTTTTTAGATCGCGTTCTATAAAATGAGATTTACATAAATAATCAACAATCATGCCATATGTATACTCATCTATTGCTACAAAATCGCCATCCACAACCTGTCCAAGAATTATATCTTTCTCATCTTTTTTATAAAGTTCAAATTTTGAAAAATCCAAATTTCCAAAAAGTAATGAAGTGCTTTCTTTTTCAAACATTTGATATAAAAATAAAAATAAACTATATGGCGTAATTGTCGTATAATCTACACCTGCTTTCCATAATTGAGCTTTCATAGATTGTGGAGTTGAAATTAAACTGTACAGCATAGAAAAATATTTTTGTTCACCATAATCGCATATTTCACCAAGAGTAGGTTGATGAATTACGATATGTTTTGAAACAATGAAATCCTCTCCTCGATAGATTTTTAATTCATCATTATTGAAATATTCTTCTCTATCTACGTCCAATATTCATTGTTCCTTATCTGAGTTTCCTGACCATAAGGAGTATTTACAATTCCATTAAGATCGAGAACTTGGAATGTGAGAGTACGACAAACATAATTATTATCTGTTGTTGACTCTTTTGAGGAGATTAATTTTGCTTGCATTCCGAAAATACTAGACCAGTTGAACTTTTCCCTTATAATAGAAGCGATTAAGTCATGACGAGGTATACCTGTCCATTTATCCATTCTATCGCTTCCATGAACAAAAATAGTAAAAGTAATCAATGTATACTTTTCAATATTGTTGTATCTTGGCATTTCATCAAAGAATACTTGATAACACAAATAGTGTTTTACCTCTGTTTGTGTCTCAGGAATAAATATATAAGGTCTAATATTTGCATCACTAGAAGTATCAGAAAAATATCTATCCCATTCACCTAGCGGCTCATATTTTTGTTTTTCTTCGTCCCATTCCCAATTTATTCTGCAATCTTCAGTAGGAACATATATTTTTCTATCTTCGTCATATTTCCAATGAGCCTTATCAGATGGATCAAACAGTTCTTTGTATAAGCTTGATTCATTTAATGCATATAACAAACATGGATTTGACATGAATGCATCTTCAATTTTCTTTTTATATAGAATCGTCTCATCGTCAGGTGTGTCGCTATATGCACGAAGTTTTGTGAGTAAATCTTTTTTTGTTTCTAACCTTTCCATACGCAACACCTCCTTACTCAGTTAATTCCAATCGCAAAATTTCAGATTTAATCGGCAAGTTATCCTTGATAATTTCACATTTAACAGAAAGTATTTTGCCGATAGTAGAAGCGTCATTAGGAAACTTTACTTTCTTTTGGTTGTACTCTGTACCAGCTCGCCATGTAACTTTGTCTGTCCAATCTTCATTATCAATAGCGCAAGTCCATGTAAAGGTTGCATCAGCATATTCAGTTGTAATATCTTCATTGGAATCATTAAATAGATTTACTGTGAGGTTTTTATAGCTGCCACCAACTTTAATAGTTGAAGTGGATGCTGAAATTCTTACTGTAATAGAAGATGGGGGAGTAGTTGGAGTAGATGGATCTGTTGGAGCGATTTCTGAATCAAAATAGTTCGCATACATTTCACCTGTTTCAAGATTGACATAATCAGTATGCTCGTTAAATCTATCCTGATAGAGTGTAAGCTTTTGAATACCAAGAGGTTGAGCGTTCTCACATTTTGTAATACGCCATGTGACAGGTTCTTTAATAGGCGCGCTTACGATAAGACGCATATTTTTATCATTGTCATCAGAATACCAAAACTTCTCTGTTATAGAATTCATTGAAAACCATAATTTAGTTTGATTGTCTGGGCGTGAGAACACTTTGTCTACATAACTGCCGCTGGTATATGATGACTGCATACGAATTGCACACCACATATTTCTTTTATATCTTTTATCACCATCTTGTTCTATCCAATACAGACGATAATTCAGTGGCAAAATTAAAAATTTTGGGAACTGATTGGCAGGTTCATCACGACAAATAAGCCATTTGTGATAAATTCCTCTATCATCTGGAATATCAATCATCATACCGATTGGGTAGTCAGCTCCATACTTTTTATGAAAGTCTTTCTCATAATAGTAAAGTTCGTCTTTCTCTGTGAAATCAAACTTCTCATCGGGTCTAAACTGAATATAATAATCAACCTGATCCTTATCCATAGACTGATACGATTTAACAATAAACTTAATATCAATACGAGTTTTTGTTGTATTCTCATATGTCATATGATCTTTTATTTCTGGTTGGTCATCATGGAAGTAGTCATAGATATATGCGACTTTACTTTGGGGATCATTCCACCATGTCTGTTCCATCGCCCAATCAGACTGTTCCTTATAAATCTGACCAATAGTTTTAGCACCGTTGTTCTTGGCGTTTGCGACACGCCTAGCTGTTTGTAGACTCGGCATCGCAACCCACCTCCTCAAACATCTGCTTAATATATCCGTGAGAATCTAAGATTGCCCTACGGAATTTTTTGTAACTGAAATGGTCACTCTTGAAATTATCCATAGCACCTTGTAAGGTTGCCATAAGAGTTACCATAAGTCCGTTATCATTAAATAAGGTTTTTGTGCCACCTAATTTAAACATAACATTCTCAAAGAAGACGAGAAATGCTTCGTCATCTTCAAATATTTTCTCTTCAATTGTCTTGTCCTTATAGAGCAGTAGTTTGTGAATGTCACCATGCATTGCACGAACTGCTTCATTGATTTGCTTGTCTGTGAAGTCACCATATATGTATTGCATATTAGGACTCCGTTGACGAATATGGTTTAAAAGCAAAACCATAATCACGAATAAGTTTCTGCTGTTCAATTTTCATTTCTTTCAGCAATGCCTTATTCAGTGAAAAATCATCCTTCAATTTTTTTTCTTCTTTTCCACCGAAAAATCTTATAGTATTTTCCAATGATTTAACTTTTGGTTCAAGCCATTTTATAGCCATACCTTTGCTAAACAGTTCAATAACAAATTCTTCATCAGAATACTCATCAACAGAAGTTGTTAATTCAAATTCAAGTTGCTGAATTTCGTCATCAAGTTTTAATGTGGAAAATAATCTACGAATAAATGGACTAGAGATAGCAGAGTGTAATCGCCCTGCTAATATTTCATACAAATCAGACTCTTCTAAAGACAATTCTTTGACATCATCAATTAATCCAAAGTATCTGTCAAATACTTTTTCGTAGGAGATATTCATACAACACCTCCAATATATTACTCAGCAAGTAACTTCAAATCAGTACCGCATTCCTCATCAATAATCTTGATTTTGTTCATACTGTCAAAAGTTCCTTCTGAAATCATTTCAGAAACCATTGTTGCGATTGTATTTTTGAAACCAGATGGAAGTTTTCTAAACTCTTCACTAAAACGCATAGTAGGAAGATTGATAAGATTCATTAAATCCTCTCTATCATATAAACCATCATATACTTTTTTAACTTCCTGCCAATGTACATTTTCAAGCAGCTCTTCATCCTCAATAATGATATAAGGTGCAAATAAAGACTTCTTACGAACAAGTAAAGCTGAAAGTAAGTCCTGATACTCAATATATCTGAAATCGCCCATGTTACTAAACTCATATGTAATCTTTGTCTTGTCACCAGTAAATAGAAGAGTACCTGCATACATAGAACGACATGGAATTAAATCATCTGGTTCATACTTCTTAGGTTTCTTAACCTCTGCACCTGTTTCCTTTACTGTATCTTTTTTAACCTCTGTATCTTCTGCCTTTGTTTTTGTGGCAGAAGTAGTTGTAGCTTTTTTCTGATAAGCCATTTATGTTTTCTCCTTTCACTCAATTCAAAAAGGACTGCATATCATTTAGATATACAGTCCAAATATTTCTATGAATTACGCACCGATTGTCCAAGTACCAAATCTTGTGTTAGTCATAGTCTTGATACCAAAACGAGACTTGAACTCGTACTCTTTTGTATCATCGGCATTATCACCAGACTCAGATACTTCCTTAGTCTCATCCATTCCCTCATAGTACATCTTAACAAACTTGTCGATGTTAGATGGGAGAATAAGAAGCTTTGTATCGTCTTCAAGGTAATGCTCTACGTCATTCTCCTTAAATGCCTGTGGAAGCTCGATAATCTGAGTACCCTCAAATGTACCAATTCTACCAGTGTTATAAACATCGTTCTTTGCAGCTTCAGAAACCCACTGAATATCTCCAAGGTTCTTTAATCCTGCAAGAGCAACCTTTGTACCAACGATAGTAGCGACACCACCTGTAGCAAGCTGAACATCAGAAATAAGCTTTACAAACTTATCATGGTTAGCTGCATTTAACTCACCACGGATATTCCACTTAGCAGGAACAGGAAGAGAAGTACCAGCACTCATAACAGCTTCATGAAGAAGAGTATTGATTAATCTTGTGAAAGCTTCTGCAATCTTATTGATTAACTCACTCCAATCCTCAACGCCCTGAAGGAATCTTGACATTTCCATGTAAACCTTTGCGCCATAAGACTTAACGCTTACACCGAATTCCTTACCAGCGCCAAGTCTATGTCTCTCAATACTGTGATGACCATCAGCAATCTCAGCAACAGTGATAATGCAAGGATCTTTTGTATAGAACTTATTTGTCTGTCCAAGAGCAAGAGTCTTAACCTCTACATACTTCTGGAATACAGGTGAACTTGTCCAACCAGACACAAGAGTATCTTCAACAGTCTCTTCAATAACCTCGAATACAGCCTCTCTTACAGACTGTTTCTTAAATGCCTTTCTTACCTCATTAGGAGTAGGAGACTCAGAAAGACCTGCCATCTCAATAATTGTTGTACGAATCTTATCATTTGCTTCTTCGATAGAATACTGCTTTACAGTACCCTTTGCTGTGTCAACACACAGACGAGAGAAGTTCTTATATTTTGTCTCATCAAACTTTTCAACGATTACATCGCTCATTTCATTAAATCTTAATCTCTGCATAGTATATTAATCCTCCTTTCTACCGAATTACGCATATACCTGGGCATTCTTATCTACCCAAATACGATAATTTCCATTTGCAGCAACCTCGTAAATATGTCCTACAAAACCATACTCAGTCATACTTGGTTTCTCACCAGTTGTAAGCTTGAAGTCTGTACCATCTACGAATACATATTTTCCAACAGCTAATTCTGCATCAGAATTGAAAGCTTCTGTAGAAAGTGTGAATCTATCAGTGTCCTGAATCTCGTAAGCTCTCATAACTTCACCCTTACCATTGTAGAAGTTAGATTCCTCCTGCATCTTTGTTGTATATTCCTCATAAATCTTTGGAGCAGTTAAAATGAGAACAATTTTGTCTCCCTTTGCAGGAACTTTTGCTTCAAACACATCTGCTTTCTTTCTGTCACCAATTACAGCAACAGAACCATTGTCAATGTCCTTAGACTCATTTACTAAGTTGTAGTGATGACCAACTTTTGTAGCCTTAAGTAAAGTTGACTCAGCAACACCGTGCTTAGTATATGAAATGAAATTACTAGCCATAGTTTTATTTCCTCCTTAAAATTTCTAATTTTTGTGCAATAAAAAACACCTATGGATTTTCCATAAGTGCTAATTCATAAAGTTATTTAGTTTTTGATTTAATCAAACAGATCGCCATATGGTTTATATGTATCTTCCGTTTCTTTTTCTGCATTAAACGCAACTCTGCTCACATGTTTCTTCTGTGGTGTTTCACCTGCAAAAGAGAATGTCTTATTCTTTTTAACAAGTTTTCCAAGAGTAGCATCAGCCTTCTCAGATAACTCTTCCTTAGAATATTTGTTTACAGAATCCTCAGACATAAGTGCTTTGAACTCATCTGTATCAAGATATTCTGAATATGCTTCGTCATCAAATACAGTCATCTTGTCTGCAAATACTTCAGCAGATTTATATGTGTTTAATTCCTCTACAACAGAAGAGTAGTTGGAACGCATCTCATTAAGAGAAGCGTCTTCTTCGTCAGTTACCCATACAGAGTGAACAGCAACTCTATCGCCTACTAATGAGAAATTGTCTCCATCTCTGCTGAATGACTGTCTGTAATATTTTCCATTCCAATAATCAGACATAATAAGAGTATTATCTTCATAAACAGTTACGCCATAATAAGCATTATCTGCTTCTCCATACATCTGATTAACAAGATTGTAAAGAGACATAGTAATCTCATCTAATGATAAAGAAAACTCTTTTACAGAACCGTCAGACATTGTTACAGAATATTTTTCTGGATTTACAGATTCATTCTCTGTTACATCTGTATCTGTAGTTTCATCCTGTGTATTTTCAACTGGATCTTCTTTGGCATTTTCAGTTGTTTCTTCGGAGGTTTCATCGACTGTTTCCTCAGATTTATTCTCTGTTACGGTTACTTCCTCCTCAGTGGTTTCTTCTGTTTCAGTCACCTCTACAGTTTCAGTAACTTCCTCTTCAAATTTTTCCTTTTCCACTTCGATTGTTTCCTCCTTTCCACTAATATCATTTTTATTATTAAAACAAGCAGACTCAAGTTTTTCGAGTCGTTCTTGTAAATCAATTAAAGTAGAATCATAGTCTGAAAATAGACTATTATTTTTTGCATTAAAATCAGCAATATCTAACCTTGCATTGAGCATTCCTTCACCAATATCTTTTTTTGTGTCTGGATCTTTGCCAAGCAAAGTTGCACCCATAATAACAACATCAGTTAGTTCAAGAACTTTATTTTTTCCAGAATATTCCATCTCATTGACAGCAAGTTCTACACTAATCTTTGTTCCATTTTTTCTTTCTATAATCGAAGCTGCATCAGTATAATCAACTGGAATAGCACAATATCCATATAAAAAGTTGTGTCCAGTTTCTTCTTCAACTTCAAAGAATGGTTTATCAGATGTAAAACAGCCAACCTGTTTTTCGATGTAATTTACCGAGCCATCATCGTTTAATTCCATATCATGTGAAGTGAAATCTTTTAATGTCTCACCGGTTTCTTCGTCTTCATATTCCATAAAATTTGCTAATACAGGCTTATATGCTAATGTCTTTGAAGCCTTCTTTAATGCTTCATCTGTTACACTAGAATGATTTCTATTCTCACCAGAATGCATTAACTTGACTTTACAAAATAAAAGTGATTCATCTTTATAATCAGCGTTTTTATCTACTTCAAATTCAGCAGGTACTTGTACGAAAATTTGATGTCCTGATTTTTCTGCACTAAAATGTGTTGAACGCTTATATCTATTTGAATAAAAATCATAAAGATCTTCTAAAAATAATAAGCGTTTATTATGATTTGGCATTTAATTATTCATCCTCCTTTCCTTAAAAATGAGTATAATAATACCTCATCCATAAAGATGAGGTCATTAGGCGATTATTTTTGTTTTATCTGGTTGCTCTGGATCGTCTGCATAAAACCAATAATAGTTTTTGTACAACTTATGTTGTGGAGAAGACAATGTTCTATACAATGAACTACTCGCCACATCTAAGTTATCATCTAATAATTCTTGTTGAGAATGATAGTATTTTACAAAATTATTTTCTTCATCATATTTTGCCACAACATAACTTTTATTTCTCCTTTTCTTTCTTCCTTGATTTTTAAATGATAAATATTTTGATAAAGGATTTTCTGTTAAACTGTCGCTCCATAGATAGCCATATGCACAAGCATCTGTTTTTAGATGATAATTTAATACCGAATTTTTATTATTTGTAATATTCACACTCAATAAAGCATCTGTCATTGAAGGATAACTTTCTATAAAAACACCTTCTAAAGAAAATTTATAAATTGGATGTAATCTATGTTCTATTGGTGAATAATTTCCACCTTTTAAAATATTATATCCATTTGGCGTTAATGAATTGTATTTTTTTATATATATTTTTTCGAGTTCATTTAATTTTTCCAATAACAACTTTTCTGTCTTTTGTTCTACTAAAATAACCTTTTCTATATGGAAATAATCTTTGCCATATTTTTCGATTGCTTTATGTAAAATTGAATGATCTTCTTTATGTCTAGTTTTTGACAAATGTTGATAAAATCTCGTTTCCAAATCTCTTTTTGTTTGTCCAATATAAATCTTGTCATTTATATCATTTATGATTTTATATATGTATCCTTCATACATACCAGTTTCTTTATTAAAACTCATTTAATACCTCCAATCAAAATGGAGGCAGAGATGGGAGAGCATAAGCCATCCCACATAACTCTTTACCAGATTATCCATCTGACCTCATAAATATATTCTCTGTTTATGTTGTAATTCTTGGCATAAATAAAACCACTCAGAATAGGAGAGTGGCTAAATATTCAGCATATTACTATACTGAATTTTCGATTTATCTATATCATCTGAAAACATCAATTTATCAGTATTCAGAAAAGTATAAATACCATTTTGTTCATCAATTTTCTGAAAACCAAGATTTATCATCTTAGAAGCTGTTTCAGGATCTGATGTCTTTATAAAATTTTGTTCCATCCTTTTACTCCTTATTGTCCTGCTTGTGTTCCTTCATCTTTTTCACCGTCTCTAGTAGCAAGTCCCTCATCTGAAAGATCATCATCGTTCTTAGTCTGACCACCACCTTGTTTGTTACTTTGTGTATAAGAAGAAGAAAGTGGCGTAAAATATTCTAACAATCCCAATGATTTCACCATAAAAGCATTATTTATTACTCTTAAAGGAGAAGATCCATCAAGCGTTGCATAATCCATAGTGTCAATACCTAATGTAGCTTTGTCTTTTTTGTGTGACATTTTCGAATCAAGGTCAAATACAGATACATAATGAAAATAAAAATCAAAATCCTCTGTGATATTTAATTTGACATATCTCTGAATGTTTGCTTCAATTCTTTTTAATAATTCCATAGGGAGCGTCATATCAACTGTAATAGAATGTTTAAGACCAACAGAACCAGATTTTTGACCATTGAATATCATTTCTGATATACCAAGAGAAGAGAATAAGTTTTTGATTGCCTGTGAATATACATTAGTATCATCAACCTGATTTTTATTACCAAACTCAATCTTTTCGACTTCACATGGAGTCCATGCTGAACCAACAAGACTTGGTAATACTTCATTAATCGCAGCTTGAGTAGCTTGTACAATTTCAAGGTCTACAGCAAAGTCATTTACTTCGCCTGAGTTTTCATTCATAGGGATTTTTGATAAGAGAAGAACATAATTTTCAAGTTCTGTTTTAGAACGAATAAGGGCTTCGTAGTCAAGCAAATCTAAGAGTGATACGAATACGGGTAGGAAGTATGGCAATGGTACAACTGGATCATCACCACATATAATACAGATAGTTTTCTCTGGTGGTAATTCAAACCATTTATAGTCATTACCTTTTGATTTATATGTTTCGTAACCTTCTACAAAAACATCATCCCATAAGCCTTCTTCTGAATCAGTTTCGCTACCAGTACCATATAAGAAATCCTTGTTGTTACCAGAATCAAAATAAGAAGCATCGAATTTTACAATCCATGTATCTTTTTCTGCACGAGAACCTATTTTATAATATTTTGGATCAAGTGGATGTATAAAAAACGAATCTCCATCATCGTAACAAAATCCGCAATAGATACCATCTCTTAAACAAGTGGCAATCATTTGTGAACCCATTTCTTTCAGATCCATTTTATCTAATCTGGTACAAAGTTCTTGATATCCTTTAATATATTCCGATGCATCCTGTGGGGGATTTGCCCAATCGGGAGTATTGTAAGATACGTTATAACTAAAGATAGGAGTGTAAGCATAATATTCTATAATCTTTTTATAGTTATGACTGATACGATATAAGAAAGCAGATATATCACGAAGATTGTCAATATTGGCAAGAGGACTTTTTATGTATGATTGAAGTTTCTCTTTTGTGTATTGAGTATATGTCTTCGATGCACCTTTGGATATATTCTGCTGTAAGATACGTTGTAATTCCTGAAAGTTAATCATCTGTGCATACTTCTGAGTAGAAGTAGTTAGCTCATTTTTACGAGTTGGCGATGGTTCTGTCTGCATTGATTTCTTTGCAGAATTATTTGTTTTCTGTGTTGCCATTTATATTTCTGATTTCCTCCTTTCCTTAGTTATAGAATCCCCATTTTTTAGGGCGTTTTGAGACACCGACCATTTTGGTGATGTCAAAGTTATTTGTACGTTTCTTGTTTGTAATGGCTTTTCTACGTTCACACATTGTAGCAAAACAAGCCATACAGCACGTATATGCCCTGTCATCATGGAGCTTATTTGCTTTTTCTGGTGTAAGTTCAAATGAATCTTTCCCTGATTCACGTTTCTTACGAACCATATTTACTAATTCTTCTTTTAAAGCATCCATGTTGGCAAGAGCGATTTCATCTTGCCAATCAAGTTTTACCATTTTTGTATTAACTGATTGAATTTTCCCAAGTTCATCATTTAAACGACTTTCAAATTCTTTCTCATTGAGTTTTTCCTTCTTAAGTTCTTTTGTTATCTTTTCTCTTGCTTGAGAGAGTTTTTCTTCGTCAATATCAAAAACAGTTAAATATCCTTTATTATCATATGGGGCAGTAAAGCTAACTTTATCTTGATTAATCAACTCAATCATTGCTTCATACATTTCTGATTTAAAAGCAGTAGGAGACATGAGATGAATCTTATCTACCGCATTAGGGAATTTTTTGACGTAATCAGCAGAATATTCTTTATCAATCAATCCTCTGTGAACTATTCCAGCAGAATCTGTCCAATCTGGCATAAGATAATCAGCAATATTAACACCGCCTCCACCTGAACCAGCATCTATATAAATTCCAACGATATTTCCATAAGCATCAGCACCACCATTATAATCAAGAATAACTTTCTTTAAATATTCAATCTGATCTGGCGTTTGCATAGGAGATTTAATCTTCTTTCCTACGTCTACTAAGTTTATACAATTTACAAGTCGCATTCTTGTATCAATACTTCCGTCAACTTGTTCAAAATCATATATTTCTCCAACAAGAATAACTGAATTATCACGACTTCTGGCAGGATCATATGTAATGACAAATTTCTTATCACCTGTATCATTATAAAGAAGCGGTTTACGAACTTCTTCATTTCGTGTAATAACTCCTCTTCTAATAATGGCATCGCTTCCAGCGTCAGTAGTGAATTCGCAAAAATATTCTCGTCTAGCTTTTTCAGGATTGGTTCTCATATCTGAATCAATAGTAGATTTCTCAAACAGAGGTGCCATCATCTGACCATGAATAGTAGGGTGGAGTGGTACTTCACATGTTATATTTGCGACGAAGTAATCCTTATTACCCATTAACATTTGTTTTGAAAATTCACGATAAAGAGAATAATATTTTGTAGAAGTATCAGAAGCGGAAGATATGTAGAATTTTTGGTTGGGAATTTCTTTTGGGATTGCTCTTAATCGAACAGTATCAATTCTATTGCCATCTCTATCTTTACCAGATTTAAAACTTTTATTTACAATGGCAAAAGCTGAGTAAACAGACATCATTTCATCAGAAAGGAAACCGCACTCATCGAAAATTACGTTTCCCCTCATACCTCTTTTTCGATCCACGTTAGAATTTAAGGTCTGAGTAAATCCACCATTATAAGTTGAATATGAAAATCCATTACTTCCGTGTGAAAATCCGTCCCCTGCTGCATTTTTTATTTCAATTTCAGCTTTGAATATATATCCAGTAGAACCCATCATCGTATCAATATTATCATTTGCAAGTCGTTCCAAAGTAGTAAAAGTTTGTTCAGCCTGACTGCCGCTACCGCTTGCAATATACGTCCAATAGTTGTTAAATAACATATTTTTTGACATTATGATTATGTCGATAAGAGTGGATTTACCAAATCCACGGCTACATACCAACAATACATTGGGGCAAGTCCAACTTTGTTGAACTATCCATGCTTGTGCATCCAAAAGTTCTATATTGAAAAAGTCGTTTATAAAGCGAACAGGATTACATTGATAATATTTTTGCATATATGCTATTTTTATCAACGAATCTATTTTTCTTGAAGACATAGCATAAGTGCCAGGTTTTACATAAATAATATCCTCTTGAATACATTGGTCATCGTACTTAATCATATCTAACGGATTAGAAATATCTTTAAACCTCATTGTTCTCATCCTCACTTTCTGAATCATCAGATTCGTCAGATTCTTGTTCTGAGAAACAAGAGAATAAGTCATTTAAGTCAACTAAGTTCATATCAAGAGATATATTTTTATCCTTTAAATAATCTTTAATGTCAAGATTTTCTCTAAGTAAAATACGAGATATTTCAATATATTTATCCAAATCTCTTTGCAAATCAACGATTTTTTGTCGTTGTTCTGCAACCATATCAGACCATTCAGATTCATCAAGAGCAAGTGTTTTCATAATAGAAGCATTACTCAAATCCATTACTTGTTTCATAGCTTTACAAGTTTCTAAATCAAAACCATTGACTTCGCCTTCACGAAGATTAAGTTCTTTTATTTTTTTGATTTTTCCTGTCCACGTATTTTCGCCTTTTTTCGCATTTTTATTATGCTTGAGTGAAATACAACTATCTTGTGCCAAACTTGTAATAACAGAGGTAATTTTACCTTTGCTTTCTTGCAATGATTTTATTGTTGCAGAATTACGTTCAATATTGGAAATATCACTCATTAATTTAGCAACAGTATCATCTATTTTTGATTGCTGTAAGAAGCCACGAACAATAGAAATAGCAGAAGATGTGCGCATCATATCTTCATTTGCATCTTCACTTGAATCGAGAATTCCCAATAATTGAGAATATAAAAATGGTTGGTCGGCTATATCTTCTTTTTCAAAAGGATCATAACTGAGTAATCGAATTACATCATTTTTGTTTTTTAAAAAACTATCATATGTATCCAACCCTGCATGTGATTCAATAAGTTCTTCCTCAGTCGTAATTTCTTTTACTGATTCATTTTCAGTTTTATCTTTAACAAAATGGTCTGAATCAAAGTATGTTAGTCCTATATAATTTGGCATAGCAATTTGACGTGCATACGCTGTCCATACATTAGATTTAACTTTTCCAGAAGCAAGATTCTCAACTTCCTGAATGCTTGAGTCCCATACTTTTTCGAGGAAAGGTTTCCCCAAATATCTAAGAGCAAGTTGCACTGATTCCCTCGTAGGCTCTTGATCAACACCATTTGTAGTTCTTAACGCTATCTTTTTTGCACAGTCTTTACAAATTGGAGTAAGACCACTTTTACTCATAGGATCTGTACTTACATAAAATTTATCTTTAGCTTTATGAGTATCACACATGTAACACCAAGCACCTTCTTTTAGAGACTTGATTTTTTCTTCTTGTGTTTCAACTTTTTTCTTTAATTGTGCAGCCGTTAATTTTGTGGGCTGTGTCTCTTTTGTCGTAGCCAAACTAACGACCACCTCCTTTTTTCAACATAAAAAGAAGCCACTTCATACGAAATGACTTCTCAAAATTTCCAATATTAAATTTCCAATGAAAGTGCAATTTATTTAGAACGCCGTGTTAGGGATTCGAACCCCAAAGACTTTTACATCCAGACTGTTTTCAAGACAGCACCCTCGACCAATCGGACACACGGCATGAGCGTAGTATATAGGACTTGAACCTATGCACCGAATAAACGATGACCTCTGATTAGCAATCAGGTGCAATACCAACTCTGCCAATACTACATAATAAAAGAGTCACCTCATGAAGTGACTCTCTGTTACTATACAAAAAAAATGTATAGCCTCGCTGTCCATTTAAGTATCAGCTATTTAATGATCTGTAGGAGATTCGGACTCCTGTTGCCGCCGTGAAAGGGCGATGTCCTAGACCGCTAGACGAACAGACCTTGTAGGGTGGAAAAGTTCCACCCATTATTTTTACAGAATAACTTCTGTTTTACCTTCAAACTTAGTATTTAAAGCACGAATCTCAGCAAGCTTCTTACATTCATTTCTATTTATATATGTGTATTTGGAAATATCTTTTATATCGAAAGAATATTTCCATATTAATTTTTCGCCTGTTTCTAATATACCCGCATATTCAAAAATTCCTTTACAACATTTTATTATAAAACTATTCCATACTCCAAAATACAATTGAGCATCTTTAGCAGAATCAAATAATAATTTATAGTTGATACATACAACACTTTTTATTCTAGTATTATGCATACAATTATTTATATATTGTTGAATTTGGTTATTGCTCATTTGTTTGTATATATCATACCATATGTATATTTTCTTTTTATACATAGGCTGTTTTTTATTACAACATCCGTATATATTAGAAGAATTTAAATTGTTCTTTTTTGCGTATTCTGGTATATTTTCTATTATTTTATTATCAGTTATACAATATGCCCATCTGGACTCTGGAAGATCTCCATCATATTGTCCAGCTATTATTTTACTTTGTCCAATCCACTCATCAAATTGCTCTTTAGTATTATTGCCTTTTTGTTTTGCACCATATTTCATTAAATGCCAATTATGAAATGCGTTATGACATTTTGAACAAAGAGCTAAAGCATATTGTTGATCTAATCTGTATTCTGGATAATTGGCATATCCATATAAATGATGTACATCCGTTGCCCTTTCACCACAACATTGACAAATATATTTGTCTCTAGCCATTACATTTTTAGTAAATATATGATATTCTGGATACTTTCTTCCTATTTCTCTTTCTTTATCTGTTTTGTTAAAATTCCATAATGGATGGTTTTCTCGACTATTAAAAATTTTTAAAGCACAAGACTTACAATATGTTTTGCCATTATGATTAATTTTTCTATATGTATACCATGTCATTTCTGTTTTGGTTTTGCATTCATCACATATACAATTTACAATGGCGTTACTTCCATTTGTTAAATCTTCAACTTTCACCTTGATTTTCGTTCCGCTTTTTATAATATATTTACAACGTTTTTTATTATAATACTTAGGAATTTCATATCCTTTATTTTCATACCATCTTATAGTTCTATTGTTCAATGTTATTTCAACTTCGTTAGTAATCAAACCCATAATTCTCTACTCCTTTATTCAAATATTTATTCTCTGTTTGAATATAAAGTTCGTTGCCGATTTAACATCTCCCAATCCGTATATAAAAACATTGAAAAGTCCTCCCACTTGGTAATGCTCCAAGCCGATCCGAAGACGATAGATTTACAGTCTACCCCACATCTTTAGTGGTCTATGAGAGGATACAAAAAGAGTGTGCAGTATAAACCACACACTCCAAAAATTTAAAAAATAAAATCAAGCAAATCAAATAATCTTCCAACCGAATTATATTCGTCAAAATCACTTAAATCAATCGGCTTACTAGAATAAAATTCACGCTTTTCATATCCATTAACATCACTTTTAACAGAAGTAAATCCGTGAATATTTCCGTTTTCATCTTTATCAAATGTAATATTCTTATGAGAATCATCACTTACGTCACTGCAACTGCAATTCTTACAATTGCCATCACAATCATCGTCTACATCTTCAGCGTCCTCACCAATGTTGAATTCATGAATAATGCATCCAGAATATTTATTGTCCTTGACAAAAGCTGAACTTACATCTCCATGAATAAATACAATGTCTGTCTCATCCATATTGATATAAGTATCACTTCCCTCATACTTGGCAGCCCGAACACATACATTCATTTCAGAATCAATACTAAGAATAAATGCATCATCATAACCGTCCAAATAAGGATCATTCAAATCGTTACAAGAAGCAAGTTTAAAATTCGTATTTTTAATAACAGAATTAAGAACATCTTTCATCACATCATACTTAGCCACAACTACAATTTCTGAACAATCATCGTCATAATCTCTTGTACAAACATCCAGCTTGTCAAAAGTATCTGCTAAAAATTCAGCAAAATCATTTGTATCTGTAAAACCAAATGTTTTCAATATATTTTCACCACCTTAGAATTAGAGCTGTTTTGCAGACTTTGACATCTTAAAGCAAATCTCATCATGCTGTGGAGTTACATATTCCTCGCCCTTGCGATCACCCATCATAATTTTTCCTCTACGCTCTGGAACTGTCTTAACCTTAAACTTTCCAAGTTTTCCAACTGCAACTGATTCTGCGTGATTTGCTGTTAATGTCTCTGTGATTACATCAGCAAAAGCATCAAGAATAACTGAGATGTCCTTCTGTGAAGCTCCCTCAACTTTATTTACTACTGCCTTTAATACCTCGTTCTTTGTCATTTTAATTTTCTCCTTTTTTCTCAACTATTTATTTTTTTAATACAAAAAGAGGGTAGTGTTTCATTTGAGTACACTCCCTCCGATACATACAATTGTGACAGCAACATCACAATTTCTATACAATCGGACTAATTAAAAGTAGAAAATTAGCCCAATTTTCATAGTTACTTATACATAATATAAAAACCAAGTCACTCGTACTTGGTCTACTTTGTCATGAAATTAGTAATAATTCTTGTCTTGGAATCAATAATGTCACCATTTGAATCCAATGCAAGATACATAAACCCGTTCTGATTTGGAATTATAAGTTTACCGTTGTTATAATCCAGCTTATCCAAATCACACACACAACCTTGCTCATACATTTTTATTCCACCTTGAGTAAAACTTCCTACTTTATGGGTATGAGCCATTACGATTCCAGTAAATGTGCGATCTACACGCAAGAAATAATTGACTGCCTTTTCTGTTGTTTTTAACATACCAGATGAATAATTTAATGGGTGACAGAAAATTACATTACCTTCTTTTATCCACCATTCTTTATCATAAACGATTTCAATATTTGAATCTTCAAACACTTCACGAATAGAAGAGTATTGTGTCTGGGTTTTATTTCTTTCATCATTAACTTTGAATCCATCGTCTACAATCATTTCTAGCGGATCTGTTGGAATGATGCCAAGTAATTCATTTGATAATCTATCAGAACAGTATCTTTGCATACGGTATTCATGATTTCCCATCACAAACATTACCTTTTTAGGTGTAGTCAGATTGATTAAATCAATAATATACTGTCTTCCTAAAACAAGTTCTTCATCAAGATTTATTTTGAATTTTTTAGGAAATGCAGAACATGAAAAACAATCCAATAAATCACCATTGACTATTAAAGTGTCTATAATTCCCTTATAACCTGAAAAAATATCAATAGGTAAATTAAACGGAATATGAACATCTGACACACATAAAATTCTTTCAGATGCACCCTCACAGTTGTGAATATAATTATCATACTCTTCATATCCAACAGCCTGTTTTCTAAGCTGATCTGGTGTAATATTCAATCCAAGCATATCTCGAATTTCAATCCAATCCATATCTGTCTCTTTACGTTTCTTTGCAAGACAACATCTTAATTTCCATTCAAAATCTGTTTCATTTTCTAATCTATGTAAGTCGATTATAATGTCCACCTACTCTCTATTACTCTTCATCAGACGGAACATCCAGCTCCTCATCTGTTTTTAATGCAACAGTAAAATCAATTACCTGATTCTTAAATGAAGTAAGCAGATCAGCTACCTTTACCTCCTGCTCCATATCATTCTCATCTGTGTATGTAATAGTAGTACAATCCTCTGAGAGTGTACCTGCCTTTACTGTTAATTTGTCTGTAGTTGTTCTTGTGAACTTTAATTTACTAGCTGCCATTTTCCTTTTCCTCCATAAAATTAAAAATTCCCACCAGAACGCTTTCTGCCAGGATTAAAATACATTTGTTTCGTTTTATTCTGTTTTACTTTGATATATTCACGAATCTTTCTAATATAATTTTCATCATAACTTAAACGAATATGTGACTCTAAATAATAACATCCACAACGAGTAGGAATTTTATTTGATAACACATTGTCTATAAGTCTATATGACGGATTAAGATTCGAGAGATGAGTATGCTTTTCTGTATCTTCTTGTCTACAGATACGATAGCCATTTTCAGTCTTGTCAATATAAAAACCTTTATATTCAATTCGATTTTTCATAGGCAGAACCTACTTAACATACTTATCTTCGATGTAACGCTTTCCACCACAAGTCTTGTAATAACCTATGTGTTCACCTCTACGATCTACATATCCTCGTCTTGTGTTTCTGATTACATCTTCAGATAATAATTTTTCAATTTCATTTTTTGAAATGTACTTAATAATTTTCACTTCTTTCTTAATTTATTTCCTGCTGAATAGCAGAATAGAGTGAGAGTGGAGGGATTTGAACCCATCGACAACTCGATTAAAAGTCGAGTGCTCTGCCAAACTGAGCTACACACTCAAAATAAAAAGTCCCATACCGAAGTATGAGATCCTTACATTTTACATGCGCTGAGATTATACGCACATTCAGAAATCTTTACGAGCATTATGTATTCTCTCGTTATCCACCATATGCTGCTAATGCACACATATAGTATTTCCCACGATTGCCTTGTTTATAGAGTGGCTGATCTCTATTTCTACGTATCTACTCTGATGTCCTCATTCCATCGACAATGCCTTGCCATAAATCTCCGCTAAGAGAACTGTGCAGATTCGACCAAACACTTTAAAGCCTTGCGAGACTTCTCAGTGAGTGTATTATCCAAAGATTACACTATTAAACCGCTTTCAATACGCATAGATGTTGACTTTCGCTGTAATATTTTTATATAATTTGATAAGAATTATTCATCCAATAATTTTTGATTTTTGCTATCAATTGTTATTAAATCACATACATAGAAAGTTATTCATACAGATGATGTGCAACACCAGAAGCTCCAATTCCTTTTGAGAATAAGAATACTCCACACCATCATATCTTTCGGTTATCATCCCTACTAAACATTCACATAAGCTAATTAGGCTGTTGCCAGTTCACTCACATAAATGGATACCGCCATCGTGTAATAAGCACTCAGACTATATATCCTCCTGATTCATCGTCATATCTTCATAAGTTTGCATGAACTATTTGATTTGCGGTCAAAAACAACATTCTCAGCGGTCGCCCCTGAATGTGCTTATCATTCCTTATTTCATGATACTATTTCCGTATAGGATTTACTTCGTTACCGATACGAAACGAGTCCTTTTGAGACTCCGACATGTCAGTTTTGCTTGAATTGACTGTATTTCTACAGCGATAGCGTGTAAGACTATCTTTACATACCTCACGATATGCTATCTTAACGGTTGTCAAGCCAACCGAGTTGCTACGCCTTGGAATCGAACCAAGCTTACGAGAGTTTATGAGACTCCCTCAAACATCCAGTCTGCTGCCAGCTATAATATTTAGAGAATAATCGGCAACCATACTACAAGAACTGTAGTACAGTCACCGACACATATAAGAAGAGGAGTACAATATGAATATGTACCAATCTTAGAAATGATCTTTAGAATTGTCCAGAACCGCCAATGAATTAGTAGCGATGGAATCTCTTAGATTTTATCAGTTCACCAAATAAGCTGATTATCCGTAGGTTTACCAACCTAACATTAAAGTTAGCATTTATGGCTGCTTGCACCACATACATTGTCTCTATGGACTTTATTGCCTCAGTATGATACGAGATTTAAATCACTGTTCTGAATTTAATTTGTGTTATATTATGTCCGTATAGGACGTTGTTCTAATGTCTCTCGACAATTATATATTCTCTGTTTTATCAGCCAAGAAAAGCTGATTTCATTGTTTTATATTCGGGGCAGATAATGATACGTCTGCCCCTAGTATACGTTTTAAACTTGCAAGCCCTTACTTATTACACGCATTGGCAATGGCGTGGGAGTTTACTAACGCAACTCTGCGCTTTCTTCCCTCCATATTACACCCTCATTTGATACCCCTTAAACTATTGAAAATACTACATTTTCAACAATTTCGTTCCGCAAAAATTGTGCATTATTTACAATTAAAGTTGCATAGAAATTTATTTGGATTCATTTTGTACAAGAGATTCAATGTTTTTCTTGTATATTTTGTTGCTTTTTTGTAACATGAGGGATTGTTGTTTATGCTATTCAATCCCAAAGCAGTTTCTATAAGTCTATTAATAGTTACTATATTCCCAATTTTAATTCCTTTCAGCTTGACCAATACTTCATCTGATTTAGATATTAACATTTCTTCATATTCTTCATCATCACAGCTTATTTTTATCTGCTTAACATAGGAATCGTAATCTTCAATAATCTGTCTTATTTTTGTCATTTGTCTATCATTTGCTTTTCCTTGCATTTTAATAAAAAAATCTTTTGTAGGAATAGCAATAGTGGTTTCCGATGCTTGAATTTTATTAATCCAATCTTCAAGCCAGTTCATAGGACATAATAATTCTCTATTAATACGACTTTTAAGTTTGTTTTTCGATTCATCAACTTCCTCTTGCGGTAGTTCTTTACCATCTTTGGTGTATTTAATTTCTCTGGTATATTTCATAAACTCAGGGAAATCGTACTTTTTATACTTTGGCTTACATGATTCCGTATAACCAACGATTCTTTTAATGTTCATGCAAGGGAGTTTGCTAATTCTATCAATTTCTTTGTTGCCATCAATTTCATATTCTCTTTTGCATCCATCAATAATAACCTGTGCAAGAACAGAAAGAATAATAAAATTGTCGTAGAGTTCTTTAAGTTTTTTCTCATCAGGATTATCTTTTTGTAATTCCGTCCAATAATAAGTCATTGCTAACTGAGCCAAATTACTTGAATATCCGATTCCCATACGTGACTTTGAAAACTTGTTATCCATAGCAGCATAATCTTTTTTTGTATTATTGTAGGTAATACCAGACTCTTGTAATGCATTTACAATAGTATAAAAATCTCTATAGCATCTTTCTGCACATTTGACCATTGTTGATTGATTTGTGACAAGCATAAAATCCGAGTCTTCATCCATCCCATTTGCCCTGTCTTGAATATCTGTATGAATACAATTAACTGCTATTATATTTTTACTAAATGCAAAATACTTATCCATTTCTTTAGAATAGACATTATGTAAATAGCATATATTGTTCGGGGAATTATGTGGATTTCTAAACGCTGCAAGATATTCATTATCATCAAAACGTTTAGTATAACACTGAATACAATTAGATTCTTGAGCAAGCGTTGGATCTTTTTCAAAATCCTCACCAACAGAATAGAGCAGAAGTGCATAAGGATTACCACATACAGTCAAATTATCACCATTGACCATAATTTTTCCTTTTCTCATTCTAAAAACATATTGTTTAATTATCTCTTTCTTTTCATATCTAAAAAATTTACTATTTCCAAACTCATGATTTTGAGCATATAAATCAGCAAGCATTTCATAATGATTTACTTCATTTGCATTCTTTCTAAGAAACTTTTCAAATTCATCATTATCATGCTTAAGTAATTCAACATAATCAATGCTAATCTGAGCAATATCTTTTACATTATCCTTCGTACATGGAAGAGTATTAATCATCTGATAGCTCAACTGTTGATATTGTCCTAATTTACTTGGGTGGTCAGTTTTTACAATGCCCCACATATCACCATCAGAATGAATTCTTTCGCACCAATAGTCATATGCTTCAGTAATATTATTACCCATTAAGTCTTGAAATTTCTTCCATTTAATCGCATTATCAGTAGTTATCATCTTAATATCTTTTAAATAATGCCATTTACCAAACATATCTTGAACCTGGTATGTATTGTAATCATATCCATTCTTCTCACACCAATCTTTAAAGAATTTTTGAAGATAACTCTTAAAGGCACATGCTTTAAAAAGGTGATTTCTGAGTAATGCCATACCGTTAATATAAGATGGGAGACGAAGATAATTAGAATCAGCTTCGATTAGTGCCATACCATCCCAAATTGTATTTTTAACTTGACGTTTTTCTTCGGATACAACACATTTTTTACGTTTTTCAATTACCTTTTCGTTTTTGTTAGTTTCTTTATTTTTCTTTTTGACTTCTACTTCGTATTCTTCTGCTTTAACAACTTTTGTCATTGTTTCAAAAAAGGAATCCTGATCTTTGAGAATTAGAATATCCTCAACAGGTATATGAAGTGTACCAATAATTGTAGATGTGGTAAGTGGAGCATAAGCTGACATTTCAACGATTTTCGCATTGTCATGACTCATTTTTTTTCCAAGTCCAATTGTTAACCAATCATATGCAATGTCATATAATTTACTATTTATGAAAATAACTTGTCCAAGTTTAGCTTTGGCACTTGTACGAAAAAGCATCTCATAATGAATTGTTTCTTCTTTAATTGTTCCGTTTCTTCGTTTACGTTTATATGTAACATTAACACCATTCTCGTAAAAATACTCTCGAATTTCATCTCGTGATTTTTCATCATACAGGTCTTTTCTATCTTCAACTTTTTGCAATGCCTGTTTAATACGTTCCTTAGAATCACCATCAGTATCATTAAATAACTTTTCTAATCGAGCGTGTTCATTATCATAAGAGCGACTTCCAAATTCATAATCAAGACAAATTATATCTCGTGTACTTTCATTTTTCTTACCAGATTTTCCTTTGTAAATATTTAATCCATTCTTTTGTAAGAAAAAACTAAATAAGCTATTATTAAACATAGCATCAGTATATGTAAAATAATCTCGTGTTCCAAGATTAACATCATATAGCATACCAGCACTGATGTTTTTTATCTTAATCCCATATTCACTCATTTATTATTCCATCACCACCTTTTTGAAATTTAAAGCATATTTTTCAATTCATCAGTAGACAATTCATCTCTAACCCAATCCCATAGCTCCATTACGAAAATATCATATTTAGATAATTTAGATTTATCATTCGTTTCATATTTGATTTTAGTATTTTTGCCACACCAATAATTAAATACATTCTCAAATAATAGTGCAGTTAAAAAACACTTGCTTTCGTAACCATCGAGTGAGAGATGAATTTCATCATCTGCATTTGGATACAATTCATCTATTTCTTCATTTTCAATTTTCATCATGTTTTTGACATTTTCTACATCTTTATCACAATCAACTTTATAAAACATATATCCATCTGGAATAATTGGAAGATCACCAAATGTACCTAATTCTGTTCCAATTAAATATGTTCCGAAGATTCCGTAGTTTTCTGTGACGTGATTAATTAATTCTTTTAAATTCATATAAATTTACCTCCACTTATATATTCTTCAAATGAAATTTCTATTTACTTCACAAAATAGTTATTTACATTTTACTTGGGACAAAATCACAGATTTGTGATAAAAGATATATTTAGAATTTCCTGTTTTTTGAAATGATATTTCGTTTACACTGTTCATCAAATTTCCAATCCGATGCAATTCGATTAGCAATATTTCTTGTTCCTTCATAATCTGTACAAAAATCTGAGGCACAAACATTACCTCCATATGTATTCTGGTATTTATGGATTCTTGACTCGATAGTTACTGTTTTGTTCATTTAATAGTTCTCCTTTACTGTTTAAAAATAATTTGTTCATTTTGCATCAACTCCTTTTGAGTGCTGCGTTATTTGGTTACATATTATTATTCTCTTATTTAATTGGAATTTTGCTTAGTCCATTGTTTTAAAAGATTACGCATACGGATACTTGGAATATAAACCCAAATTTCTTTACCATCACGAATCGCAGATCTCCATATAAACTGAAGCATTTCTGAAAGTGCGAATCCATTTTCGTCAACATTAATACCATTTATTCCAAAAAAATTTTTTACAAATGGATTTAAGTATCTGTTAACTGGATAAACTACAGAAGTTCTATCTCTATATTCATTTGTAGCTCTTGAATTTAATGGGAGAAAACCTTTGGTATAACCTTTGCCTTTAAGAAGTGATTGATAATCTTTAAATGTAGTCCAAATATTATCAGATGAGTTGTCTTCACGGATATTCCTAAAAAAATTGATAATATTATTTTTTAAAACTTTTATAGAAGTATTATTTTTATTTCTTGCATACCATGATTTCGATAAGTCTGTATCTCTATCACCAATCATGTTCATTTTATCTACTTCACAAATATGTATTAGCTCTTCATAATTATAATTAAGATAATTTTTATTTGGATCATAGTCCACTAAATGATAATTCTCCAAATTATTACCTTCAACAGACCAAAACCTATATTGAAGTCCATAATAGTCATAATAATATCTTTGTAATTGCAACTCAAATTTATACGTCAGTATGAAAATATTCCTAAATGAATTAAATGTCTCAATGGGAAATAACCACACCATAAGATCGTTTCCATAACATACAAGACTTCCTAATTCACATAATCGTTTTTCATTTTCAAATTTTCCATTATAGTCTGAATACTCTTCTTTCCATATGAGTTGCTTTGTTTCAGGATTGATAGTAACATATGTATTTTTTAATATTTCAAAATCTTGTTTTGTAATTGTATATTCATCAATTACATTTGCAACCTCATCCATTATGAGTGTATAATTTTGCGCTCTACATATGTCTATTAGCTCATTATCAAATTTTTGAAATAGAGCATGAGTAGATACAATGTTTTCTCCTTTTTCAATAAGATATTTAATATTATCCAATTTTGTTTTTTGATTCTCAAACTTTGGTGATTTAAAATTTTTGTCTTTGCAATAAGTTTTGTACCTAGTTATCTCATCTAAAAAAGGTGTAATAACAAGAAACTTATCATCAGATTGATTGATATAATTCATTATAGATTGTGTTTTACCAGCTCCCATAATTGCGTCAACTATGTTTACGTTACAGTTAAATTCCATTAAAGCTCCTTTCCTTTCATTTTGTTGTAAATATTTCTTTATTACATATATTCTCTGTTCATATGATAAAAATGCCGTACCTAGCGTAAAGCTTTTGTGATATAAAATTTTATCACCTATTTTCGTAAAAAAGTGATACGCTATTTTCCCCTGATTTATATGCATTTTTATAGATTGCATTAAAATTCAAAATATATAAAAAGTGATAAAATTAAAATAAAAGCCTTATTTTTCAAGGGTTTCAGAGGTTGTCCCTTATAGAAGATATATAAAAAAGTGATAAAATTATTTTGTGATATTTGTGGACTGCGTTAGCAGGACACAAGGGCATGAGCTTCGTAAGAAGCGATTGACCAATAACGCCGTAGGCAATATGGAGTGTACCTATATAATTATTCTCTTTTATATAGTAATAATAGTTTCAAGAAGCCATATAAAACCATTTACAAATCCAATAAGTAATAAAATCATACCTGGTATTGCAATTTTTATTTTATCTAGTTCTATCCCTTGTCCTAATAAAAATGAACCAATAAGTAAACATACCATTGAAAATATTCCGTAAAACATAATTCCTCCTTTTTGTTTTTATTTAATGTATTATTCTCTTTTTATATTTCTAATTGTTCTAAATTAACATATTCATCTTCCCAAATATTCTCTACAAAAAATATTGGTAATTTATTATGATATCTTTCATATAATTCTTCGTCTGGTATTCCAACCCAATACGGTTTCCCTTTTTGTCTTTCTTTTTGCAATTTTTCAATTTCAGTATGATATTTTCCGTTTTGTAAATATCCTTTGATTTTTCCGCATACGGCACAGTAACTGTTCAATGATGTATGAATTTTATCTTTTTCTTCTCGTGTAAATACATTACTTTTAAAATTCCATCTGTATTGAATTAAACATTCTTCGTATTGATGTTTGTGTTTTGATTTTTTATTGGCTTTAGATATATTGCTTTCTTTCTGCTTGAGATATTTTGGTATCTCTGTTTCATATTTGTTCATTTTTGTTTTTATTCCTTTCTATCTTGATATTTATATATTCTCTGCTGAATTGCATTTATTGGCTTGTTTTAGATTGTCCACCCAAAGATGTTCTTTTCTTGCTAACGCTGCGAAAAGACCGCCCTTATCAAGGGTTACATCTTGTGCTTACGCACACATTATCTTTATGACCTTATATGTATCATACCCTCTATCTGTAGGTTAAAAATGAATTTTTGAGGGTAATTTTCAATATTTATGTATCAGGTGATAACTTATAATGATATGAGATTAAAATGGCTTATTTTTCTCTGAGCGTTGATTTAAGCTAGAAGATGAGACATGTCATGATGCCTCATCAAATATAGTTTTGATTCTAGTATTGATATTGTATATATCTGCTAAATTGTATTTATTAAGCAGATTGTCTACTACAGATTCAAATAATTTACGTAGCGTGAGATTATGTTCTATTACATCAAGTGTGTAAGCATACTCAAGTTTATTCTCATAGCAGTAGTCATCTATTTCTTGATTGAGATCTATATCAGGATATGTATTCTGTAATTCACTGTATAGATTTTTATATAGTTCTTTATGTGTGATATGGAAATAATCTGTTAAGAGCTGATATTTTGGGTACATCTTTGTTGACCAATATGACCATTTCTTTTTAGATAACTGTCGTGGCTTTTTGAGAGAGTTAATTTCTTGCTGCATTGATGTTATTGTCTGTGTGAGAGTAGTTAGCGTATTAGTTATTGAAGCCAATGTTGATGTTATCTGAGATAAATCAGGTGTTAATTCATTATGTCTATATTTTTCTATGATATCCCATGTCCAGTCCATAAACATGTTAGCATTCTTTTGTCTTGACCAACGACAAATCTCCATAATACCTCTTTCTGTATAAAGCATTGTGTTATAACATTTTCCATCAGTTGCCCTCAGTTTAGTGGTAACTGATAATTCGTCTAAGCGATTTCTGTGTTTAGAATGAATGTTATCAATTGCTTTTTGTGGATTAGAATATTCCAACGCCTGACCAATCTGTTCTCTTGTTAAAAGAATGTCATCATTCATATTCCTGTAGAAGTTACATGGTAAGTTGTTGAATGTTTCTGTTGAAATTAATGTTAAGTTACTCATAATTTGATTCCTTTCTTTTTTATGTTAAATGCAATTTACAAGTTCCTAATTATATATTCTCTGTTTGATTTTATTTTTTTTTGCATAAAGATAAGATAGTGTGGTTATTGTCTTAATAGTTTTGTGTATAGTTTTATGGTAGCCCCTATGTTGAACATGAGAAGAGGATGGAGCGATAGTATGTTTTGGGTGATTTTTTGGTGAAAAGTCGTTATCGGTGAAAGTGCTTATAAATAAGGAAGATTTTGGAATTGTGGTTGAATTTTTGGTGAGATGGGAATTTGATTTTTGGGTTGTGAAGTGTCTGAAATGCTTGATTTTAGTGGGATTTGACGATATTGGGTACGATAAGTGGGTTGGGATGGGAAAATTGGAATTTTGCTTGGTTTTGTTGGGAATTTGGAAGTTAGATTTTTGAGTTGGTGTGTGGATGAATCAGCTATAGGCTCTGCTGCATTTCCTGCCCTATTGGTTAGTTTTAACTACCCCCGGTTAGTCAAAAAGAGTGTATAATAGATATATATTGTCCATTCTTTTTACTGGTCTTTTTGAGCAGATCCGATGTAGTTTTTAAAACTATGTCAGATAGTATTGATATTATTATCTGACATATCCTATTATCGTTTTGACATAAGTTTATATTATATCATCGAATCTATACATAATAACAACTTATATCACATAACCATATTAGTAAATATTCACAATAACTCACACTAAAAACACACCAAAATCACACAAAACTAACAAATTATAAAATAATCTCAAAAAAGACTTGAAATACAATCTCAAAAGAGTATAATTCAAAGTGTCAAGAGGACATGACATAAAAAACAAGTTCTAACGGTACTTTGATAATTGAATAAAGGCTTTACACTATGATATAATACCACTAACGAAAGGCGGTGGTAGAAAGTGAGCGAATACATGACAGGTAAAGAAGTTGTAAACCTTATTACAGCACTTGAAAAAGAGGGCATGAATGCCGAAAAGATTATTGAAATAATCAAGTATATTGAAACGGCAGACCCGAAAGACCCTAGTAACAATTAACCAATAGTAACTATGTAAACCTATCTAAGGTGTAAAGTCTTTATTGAATTATCAAGGCTTTACACCTTTTTAATTATGTTCAAACATCTGTAGACCGGACACCGAACCGGACTTGATACCATTAGTCAAGATAAAACCATCCAAGAACGATGTAAAACCTCACGGCTACTTGTACAGCCATCCCGAAGCGGATTAAAAAAAAGCTATCATATATAGCAGCGTACAGGGCACTTGATAGCAGTTATCAAGAGGTTGACTTGATACCTTAAAGAAACAAGTCAGTCAAGCCACACTAGAGCAGGCACGTGAATAGTAGGAACGATAGAAACCTTATTAATAGTCAAGTGGCTATTAATTACCATTCCGGCGATGTGTAACCGGCAGCATAGCAACTCATAAACGTATTAAATGATCTTTACAAGTGTATCACTTGTTTTGTGATAAAAAACATTAAATTATATAGCAGGTTTATTATATCACATTTAAAAAGGTTGTTTCAACCGAGCAAGATCAAATAATACAGCACCGCTTTATATGTCAAGCGTTAAAAGTATGGCAATACGACATAAGTATAGCAGGGTATGCAAGCTATACAGTGTAATTGTAAATTATTACAATAAGCACATTCCGCACATTACAATAATAAGCCACCGAGTAAACATGAAGAATGTTGAATTATCCAGTCGCATTGACCAGGCTCAGTCTACGCTTTTTAAGCGGTGTGAGATTACCTCACTCTAAGAATCGGTTCGAATCCGATTGCGACTTTTCCCAAAAATAATTATATTGCACTCATGCGTTAAATGAGAGAAGGAGACATTATGTTAAAATCTGAAAAATTCTACTCAAAAACCAATTCTTTAAAGGACACAACATTCGACTTTGCAGGATATGTAAGAACCTTAGTTCGAAACACTGAATTATCACGGATGCAGGACAAAAAAACATTCAAGGATGGCAAGAAAAAACTTGAGGACTTACACGCTAATATTGACGTTATGACTTGCGACGATAGTATTATCAATCAGACTTTAGGCAACGATGCAGGTCAATTCATTAAAGATCGTGAAGAAATTATTGCTTTAAAAGATGAAATTGCTACACTTATCCCGATTGACAACGTGACTGCACTTTGTCCGACTGACCGTGTGCATATTACTTTGATGGCTCACGCTATCTATAAGAATGTACAACTTGATGCTGATATTTTCGATACTGAAAAGGGCGGTATTGATATTTCTAAGGCAGTACAGGCTTACTATAATAAGGGTTCTATGAAGGATTTAAAAGATGCTTTACGTCCTGTATTTAATAAGTTAATCGGTTCTGAAGGCGATTACTTCTACGGCATTAAGACCAAAAAATCCGATTTTACAGATAAAGATCTCCGCAACTTCCTTGCAACTTTTGGCGGTTCTGCTAAACGTGAACAGTCTAAGTCTAAGAAGGATGGAGTAGAAATTGTAAAATTCTCCGATTTTAACTATACAGATAAGTCAGGCAATAAAAAAGTACAGATTGCAGCTTTTACAACTCTTTGTGCAGTTGTTCTTGATAATGCATCAAAACATGAAGTTATTAAGCCAAAAACTACAGAAGAGAAAAGCGAAACAAAATAGGATGATACTGCGCAAGTAGTAGGTGTGCAGGGTTCGATTCCCTGCTCATCCTTTAACTTTTAAAGTGAAAAATCCAGGCTCAAAGTCTGCCTAAATTTAGGAGGTGTTAATCATGCCAAAAATCAAACATGAACCAAAATTTTACATTCGATTATGCAAGGGAACTGTTACGCAATTTCCAGATAATTTCACAATTTATCCAGGCTCAATCTATGGACGTTTTACGGATAAGCAAGGTAAACGCATATTTTGGGTGTGCAATGACTACAGGCTCACTAACGGAAAGTTACCTGTAAATATTTTCGATGGAATACGTTGGACTTTGTGCCTAGTAAATGCAGATCATCTATGCTATAAGTGGGTAAAATCTGTTTGCGAAAAGTTGGGGTATATTCCTAAAATTCAAAGGGAAAATCTGTCCTTTGATGATTGCCAAAACATGATGAAAAGCTATGCTTTGCATAAAAAGGGAACCGGATCACGGATTAATACACATCAGATCAATAACCCTTTACGTTGGAATGAAGTAACAGAAACCGCACACTGGTATGGTCACGGAAATGCAAGTGTTGTTGCGTCAAATATAAGAGATTAGTATGCAGTACCGAAAGGCAGAATACACTAAAAGTCTGCCTTTTATAGTGCATATTAGCACTAGAATGGAGGTTCGATAGTATGGTAAAATTATAAAGGCAAAATAGGAGGATTACCATGCTAAAAATCAATGAATGGTCTATAAACCGTAGAATAGAGTCTTTGCGTCAGATGGATAAAATGCTGTCTGAAATGAACGTAGGCTCACGCTATACTATATGGCAGGAATATGGTGGAGGACTAAAGGCAAATGCAGATGATACTCATGCAAATTGGAAACGTATTGCAGAAGATGACGAACTGTATCAGAATGCTATTTTCTGTTATATGTGCTGCACATTGGAAAAGTATACTTTACAAAATTTCAATGTAAAAGAGTAGTCTGCCAAGGGCAAGGGACAACTTTGCCCTTTTACAAAAGCGAAATTATATGCTATTATGGAAGGAGATGAATAACATTGGAGGCATATAACATGACCGTAAAGTATGACAAATTATTTGAAAAATTAAAAAAAGAAGGCATAACACAGACTGTTTTTAAGACTGAAGCAAAAATAAGTGCAAATACACTTGTTAAAATGCTTCATAATGAATCTATTACTGTAGATAGTATATGTAAAATATGCGATTTCTTTTGTTGTATGCCTGACGAAATAATGGAATTTATCCCTGATGATGACTATATAGAACGCAAAAAGGCAAAGCAAGAAGTTCAGGCTCAAATAGCAGAACTCCAAGCGAAATTAAAAACAATATAACTGCGTCAAATATAACCAACGCACCCACCAAGCGCCCAATTTCCGGGTGCTATTTTTATACCAAAAATTAGCGAAACAAAAAATCCTGACATGCTCAATATGAACACTGTCACAGACTTTGAAGCAACCGAAACAGGATTAACCCTCTACACAAAAGATGGTTCAGGATTTTATTGGGAAAAATAAAATGGAAAAGAGAATAAAGGCAAAGGAGGTGTAAGATGAAAAATATATTATTTACAATTAAAACTGCCTATAGTGAAGAAAATTACTTTTTAAAGGCAAATGAAGAACAACTGATTGAATCCCAAATTGACAACGCATTAGCAGAAATATGTTTCTGCGATGCTTATGAGATTATCTCATATAAAGAAGTATCAAATGAATACGTTGAGCAAAGGGGAAGTCTCATAAAAGAATATGAGAAATTTTCTAACGAATCGGTTGAAGATACTTTTATGAATTGGAAATATGCAACTTTAGAAGTAATTCAAAGCGAAATTGAATGCATAAAGCAAAGGAGGATAAAAGATGTCAGAGAAACAGAAGGCAACTCATAATGCTTATTGCGACTATGAAGTAGCAAAGGCAAAACAACCGTCACGGATTTATTCTGTTCGATCAGAAGTAAAACGTAAACCACATGGAATTAAAACTTATAACATGAGTAGAGCAATATTAGCAAGACAGTTAGCATCGCTTTTTTAAAGGAGGAAAAATAAATGCAAACAGTAACTTATACAGAAATGCCAAATGGAGCACGGTATTTATCTACAGAAGGCAAACAGATGGATATTATGAACGTTTTAACACAAAAGGAATTTAAAGAGAAATTCCCGGAAGTCTCCACATATGGAATTGAAATGCATATGCCTGTATTTCTCGAAAATGGAGAAATCCTCTTAGATACACAATGGAACGGAGAACAATATCTTGTAAAAGGAAAATTATACTCACCGTTTTATAAGGAAACCGAAAAAGATACGGAAATTATTGGCTACTATGAAGATTAAGACAAAAGGAGGAAAACGCAAATGTTTCATTTTAGAATCATAACCACACCAGACGGAAACCAGATCATAGACAGAAATTTGTCTACACCATACGAATCACTCACACCAACGCAAATGGTTGAGTACACAGAAATGGATAATCAGCTTACGGTCATGGATAGATTGGAACGCAAAGCAAGGGAAAGAGCCAAACAAAAACAGAAATGGTATAAAAGACTTGCATCGGCTTGTGGGCTGTTATAGGAGGAAGAAATCATGGAAGAATTGTTATTAAATCGAATGTTAAAGGCAAATTATTATGCACTGTTTATAGCAATTACAAAGAATGTGAGTGCTAATAGTGCATTAAAATTACTAGGGATTTACCATGAAAAATAGAGGAGGAAGGCAAAAATGAATGAAATGAAAGGCTATACCGTTCCAAACGGTTACATGGGATATATCAAAGGCAAATATATGTTATTTGAAACAGAAAAAGCATACCATGAATATCTTCTTATGGAGGTCGAAGTATGAACGAAAAACAAGTAAGAGAAATCAAACGCAATCTTTGCATAAACTGTTGTGATAAACATTTTTGTCACGGTATGCAAAGTTGTAAGGATGCAAACGAATATTTAAAGAAGGGAAGTGATTTGAATGGCAAATTTAATTCACTTATTTAAAGTGGATCAGGAAGTCCGTTGCAATATGGACGGTACTTTTTATAAGGGAACTGTAAAAGAAACATATACAGATCATATTATTGTAGACATTCCAGAAATATCAGATCATTGTTGGTTTGAAAACAATCTTAATATGGATTGTGTATATCCAGAAAATAATTTTAGCGACTAAACGGCAAGCGAAAGCAAGCCGTTATTTTTATACAAAAAATTAAAACAAGAAAGGTTAAAAAGGTAAAAATTATGTGTAGAAGAACATTTTTATTTCCAGAAGAAGCGGAGAAAGAAGTAGCAGAAATCAAAAAGGCAGAAGGAATTGACGAAAAGACAGAAAAGTTATTTATCAAAGAAGTAGTCAAAAATGCAAAAGCAAATTCACGGATTGGTGATAAGGTTTTGATTTGTATTGATCCGAAATACATCCATTACCCAGAATGGCAAAGAGAAATCCGATTACCAAAAGCTTTATCAATCGGTACTAACTATGACAGTAAAAGATGGGGATTACCTGCTTATTGGTATCATGAAGGATTATTGTGGGCGATTGAAGGGCAACATAGAACCTATGGTTCGGTCAAGGCAGGTAAAGATGCCGTTGTAGGAGAAGTAATCGAATGTGATTTAAAAGAAGCGATTGATTTATTTGTTAATCAGACAAAAGACAGAACACAAGTACAACCCAAAGATACATATAAGGCATCAATTGTCGGTGGCGATGAAGATTACTTGATGCTTAGAGATATCTGCCACAAACATAATCTTGCAGTAAAGGGAGACAGAAATAAGGAAAATACTGTAGGAACACTCACATCTATAACAGATGGAATTGAATTAGTTCGCATGAATCCAAAATTGCTTGATCATATTCTTAATATTATTACAAAACTTGAATGGAACGGATATGCAGATAGTTATAACGGAAAAGCATATACTGCGAAAATCATTCGTTCTTTAAAGGCATTATATGCATACACAGAAGGCAGAACAGATGAAATGGAGAAAGCATTAATTAAGCATTGCAAAGGAACTGAATATTTTGTTGAGAATGTAATGGATAAGACACAGGCACAGATTTTTGATTATCTGTCAGAAATTGTTCGTTATGAAATGGAAAATCCATTCACAGAAAAGAAACGCAAATCTACAAAGAAAACATCAAAGGTAAAGGTAATGTAAAAAAGAATAACATTATAATAAGGAAAGGATTGAATTATATGGCATATAGAAAAACGAAACAGTTAAGAGAGTTTGAGCCTATTTTATATAAGAACGGTTACAGGTTCGCACGGTGTAAGGGAAGTCATTTTATTTATATGAATCGGACAACTCATAAAACGATTGTAGTAAATAAGGATTTAAACAAAATGGTAAAAGAACGATTAATAAAAGAGAATAAGTTACAGGAGGCAAAGTAATATGACAAGAGAAGATTTTACAGAACGGAAAGTAGAAACATTAGAACGATTAAACTGTGTCGCTGAATCTTTGACCTCTGCAACCATGAATCATTATGATAAAAGTGAGGATGCAGATTTAGAAGAAATCGCAGACAGCGTAAGTGCGGATGTGGAATCCATCAAAGGATACCTTGAACAGCTTGAAAGCATGATTGGAGATCTTGAAGAATTACAGTGTTATGAAAGTAACATTGAATAAGACGAAAGGAGATATAAGACATGAAATGGATTGAGATTTTACGGAAAGATAATTATGCTCTACTACAAAGCGAAAGTGATACACAGTATGCGGTTGTAAGTGGTTACGATCCAACGCAACCTGAAGATAAACAGTGGGCAAGTGGAACATATTTTGAATATTGGAATGATGCAAAACGAAAGGCAGACTGTTTACAAAGTGCTTTGAATTATCTTAGTTATCTTAGAAGTAGAACAAAAACCAATATGATAAATATTAATACAACAATTAACAAAGAAAATATTAGAAGGGCAATGATTGTTTTGATTGACAATGGAATTGAAGAAAGTGAAGCAGGAGTTGTATTAGATGCTATTGGTTGTACTCTTCTTGATACACATTTAGATACAGATGGATATGAGATTGATTCAAATGGAAACTTAGTGGATTGATAAGACTAAATATATGCTTCACTATTCACTATAAGAAAGGAAAGAGAATATATGGATGACAGAAATTATGATGTTACAAATAAAATGGCTGAAGTATTAAACAACGTAAAAGGATTTGATGTGGCAATGTCGAATCCAAGACAAGGAAAAATGTTAGTGCGCCATAATGGTATTAATTTTTATGTAACCATAGAACCAATATTTAATAATAATGAAGAAGGAAAGAAAGCTGATAGCGAACCTTTTGAGGAAGTAGTTAAAAAACATAGATGGATTTGGAGGTAATATTATGACAAAAAGAGAACAAAGAGAATTTACAAAAGAACTAATTGAAAAATGTATTGCTGCTATCAATGAACTGCCTAATTGTCCCAATGGACATTCAGATGTGTATGATAAGGCAACAATTGAAAGAGTTCTGAGAAATGTAATTGAGTAAATGGATATTTCATAAGAAAAGGTAAGGTAAATAATATGGCAGAAAAATCAAAAGATGAAGTAATTAAAGCATTAAAAATTTGTTCATTGGGCGATAAAAAGAAGCAATACAATTGTTCTTGTGATGAATGCCCATATCAATTATACGCCTTTAATGAGTCAGAATATAAAGGTACAAATTGTGATGAAGAGATGATGAAAGATGCTTTGGAATATTTAAGTTAAAATGCGTGATTCATTAGAAGGTAGGTGAAGGATATGAAAGTAACAAAGAAATTAGAAGAATTGTTAGAAAAAGCATCTAAAAAACTTGATGCTGCACAAGATGCTAGAAGCGAAGTTATGGACTATCTTGAGGAGCATTATGGGATAGATACAAGAGAGGAATATGAAGAAATAGAAGATCAATGTACATGGTGCTATGGAATTGATAAAGATAGTGTAAGAAAATTGATTGAAAAGGCAAAATAAATTCGCATTTCCTATGAAAGAATAATATATTAATGAAAAAATGGATAACGAAACAATCTAGTGCTTTTGTACTTGGATTTTTAGACAAATTAAAAGAATTTAGGTCTACGCCAGACAATGTAGTTGAAGCATTGAATATTGTAACAGAATATATTACTAATAAATATTGGCATTGAAACTAAGATTTCTTTGGAAGGAGTGAAGAGAATGGATAGAGAAGAATTAGCAGTATTATGTGATGCAAGAGATAAATTATGTGGATTTTGTGAAAATTATGATGCTTGTGAAAAATGTCAAGTCACATTATTGATTGATCAGGCATATGCAGAATGTGAAGACGATGAATGAGTTTGGCAACTAAACTAAATAACGCAACCGCAAAGGCAGTTAGGAGAATAAATACTTAGCTGCCTATTTTATTACAAGAAAGTGAGGAAATGAATTATGAGTAGATTTAAAACAATTAAAGAAGCAACTGAAGCATGGGTACATGAAATGAATGCAATTCCACAGGGAATGATTTTACGGTTATTCCAGGATCATCCTGATGATTGGACAGAAGTTACAAAGCCAAGTAAATATGACAGAGTATATGTATTTGATAACGGAGACTATGGAGAGATTACAGATATTGACGAAGAAACGGAAGAATATATTATCTCACTTGACAACGGAGAAGAAATCAGATGTGAAAATGGAGATTTTGAAATTAATCACGATGATTATCTTCCAATGTGGGGAACAATGTGGAGCTTTGGAGATAGTTGTGATGATTGGTGGTTAGAAGAATGTAATGGAATTGAGCTGATGTCACAGTGCGGATTCAGAATCTATGAAAGTGAAGAATTTGGTTACTTCTTCGGAATTGATGGAGCTGGTTATGATTTTTATGAAAGTCATTGGATTCCATTATATAAGGCAAGAGGATTGCAGTGGCACGAAACAGAAACGGAGGAATAAGATATGACAATTACATATGATTTAGATTTAAACAGTTTTAATGCATGGAGTGGTGCAGTAGATACGCTTGACAGAATACAGAGAGAAGGTAAATGCGAAGAGTTAGAAAACATTCTTGAAGATTTATATCCTGATGGAATGACAGAAACGCAGCTTAATGATTTACTGTGGTTCGATTCTGAACAGGTGTACGAATGGCTTGGAATTAGAAGCGAAGAACAGATTAGAAAGGAAATCAAGGAGGCAGAAGATGAACTTGTTGATATGCAAAGCGATTTGGAAGATGAACTTGACGATGAAGATCTGACGACAGAAGAGAGGACAGAAATTATTGACGGTTATCAGCCAGACATTGATGAAATCAAGGAAAGAATTGCAGACTTGAATGAAGAATTAGAGAATATCTAAGCAAAGGAAATTGTAATTTCTTGGTAAAACAATTACAAGATATAGTGATACATGAAACAAACAAATACAATATATAGTATAAGAAAAGGAGATTAAAATCATGAAAGTAAACGAAATTAGAAAAACAGAAACAATTGAGAAACTTGTAAGAACAGATTACATTGCAGAGGATGGAACTGTATTTAGTAACGAAGAAGAATGTAAAAAATATGAAGAATCAGCACTGTTTGCAATTAGTAAAGAGTTAAAGAGATTAACAGAAAAAGATTGTGTTTCTCAGAACGATATTAACGATAATTTGTTATATGATGATATGGTTGAAATCTTTGATGTACAGACAGAAAGGGATTTAGAAAATCTTAGAAGATATTTATATCTAAAAATGAGTAAAAATGGAGCAAGTGAAGATAGTGTAAAGGAATGTTTTACTTCAAAAGATGGAAAGAGAGACAAGTACGTATTTGACGGTGTTACAGCAGGTCATGAAGTAATGATTTTCTGGAATTATGACGAGGATTGGTTTTGGGTTTACAATGACGGAAGTATTAATGGATATTGTGATTTTTTCAGAGAGAATATTACAAAGCTTATTACACCAAAGGAAAATAACGAACAGTAGTACAGAGAATAATAAGACAGACGCAAACAAATGTGTCTGTCTTATTTATTGAAAGGAGAATGTGAGATGCAGTTGATGAAATTTGTAACAAGAGACACCAAAGACAAAAACAAAATTCTTGTATGGTGTACAACAAACAGACTAATTACATTCAGAGATTTCATGCAGTATGTGTTGGATAATTTGAAAAATCCTAAAGATTTTATGATTATTGATACAGAAAAGGATCTTGTTTATGACATGTATAAAGTTGCAACAGAAATGTATGGAATGAAAGAGAGAACCATTGAAGAAAGAATGAATGATGTTCATACAGGAAAATGGGCGAAATATTCTAATGATGAATTGAAAAGTTTAGAGAAAGGAGAATGTAAAGATGATTACACGGAATTGTTTTGGGAAAATTACCCCACGAATAGGTAAATATGTCGTAGAAAAGCGACATGATGGAAAATGGGAAATCAATAAAGAAGAGTATTGTTTAAAGACAACAGCAGTTGTAGGGGATGGTGTTCTGATGTGGATTGGAATTGAACCATTTGATTCAATGGTAAAGGCATATGCATGGCTAAAGAAGTATGTTAATGAATTGTTATAGGAGGTAAGCCATATGGGACTTTTATATTTAAAGAATGAAGAGAAACAGTTATACAATGCATATGGATTAATTGTATATGGCAGACAGGATAGATACGAATGGACTATCTACAACAATAAACCAGATGAAAATGTATATACATCATTACGAATCGAGCGAAACGGAGAGGAAATCTATAACAGAAATCTTGGCAATAGATGTATCTTTGAAGAGAATTTCAACAGAACGATTGATAATTTTTTATGGTGGATTGATAAATATAATCCTGATACATATGACATTGACAATGCAGTTATTAAGGATCTGTGTGAAACAAATTCATTATTTAATCATCTGATTGGAAACAGAAAGCGAAAAGAACAAGCAGAAGCTAATGAGAAAGCAAGGGTTGAAGCAATCAGAGAAGAGGAACAGAGACAGATTGGCTTGATTAAGCAGTATTGTGAAAGGAAAAATCTGTTATTCAAACAGTATTATGAAAAGGTTTATCTAATTAAGCTGCACAATAAAGATGTAAGACAGATGATTGAAAATGCAGACAATAAGAAGTTTGAAGGATTAAGAGATTTTATGAATGAACATCCTGATAACAAAGATGCTGTGATTGTAATGGATGGAAAAATTGAAGATATAGCAAGGCAGATAGCATAGAAAATGAGGTTGATTGATATGATTAGCGAATATAAATATTACAAAGAAAATGGAAAATTGATGAGATTATATATTGAACAAGATAATGATCCACTCAATCCACGATACGATTGGGATGGAAATATAGGAAAGATGATGTGTTGGCACAGAGATTATAGACTTGGTGACTATAAAGAAAATGAGTTCTCTGACAATGAAGATTTCTTGAATGACTTGGTTCGTAATAATGTGAAAGAGAAATCAATCATCAATTATGTGAAGGCAAAAAAAGCTTCTAATGGTCTTGAGTTAAAATATAATAAGCATGAAAAAATATGGCAATTATGGGGGACTTATTATTGGTTTCCGTTTGGAAACTCAAAAGATGCAAAATTTGGAATCATTGAAGAAAATGAAAGAATTGATTGGCTTATTGATGACATTATTGAAGCACTTCCACAAATTGACAAATGGAAATTACTTGAAAGACATGCCAATATAGTATTCCTTCCATTGTACTTATATGACCATAGCGGAATCACAATGAATACTGGTGGATTTAGTGATAGATGGGATTCTGGTCAGGTCGGATATATTTATACAGATAAAAAGACAATTATGGAAACTGGTGGAATGTTGCAAAATGAAAATGGAAATTATGTAAAAATTACTGATAGAAATTGGAAGAAAGCAGCTTATCAGTGGATGGAAGGAGAGGTTGAGGTATATGATCAGTATCTGACTGGCGAAGTGTACGGAATTATTACAGAAGAATATGATGCAAATACCGATGATTGGGAAGAAAAAGACAATTGTTGGGGATTCTTTAATGATAAGTGGGGCGATGAACTTATTAAGGATGTTGCACTTGATTTTGGAGTAAGCGAAACATTGTATGACAGCGTTGAGGCAGTAGCATAAAACTAAAGAAAGAACTATTTATTTAGAAAGAGAGGATTTTTAATATGTCAAATAGTTCAAATTTAAGAACCACAAAATGTATAAATGTATTTTCTGATATGAATATATGGATTGATTTTGTAATAATTCCTTGCAATGATGAGGATTTTACAAAGGCAGAAGAGATTATTAGCAAAGCATATGATGATTGGTGGACACTTCCTGATACAGAGTTTGAACCAATAGCAGATTGGATCTGTAGATGTCTGGATAACAATGATATTGAGTTTGAGATTTATTTTAAGGAAGAAGAGGAGAGTGATTAATATGGTAGATCGAAAATTATTGGAGCAAGCTGCGACAGACACAGCAAAAATGATAAGAAGAGAAATTTTCGAAACTTATGGCAATGAGGAACTTCGTGGATTGAATGGATTCTTTCTTACAAAAAGCGAATTAGATATAGATACAGCAGGTCTTGAGAAAGAAATTGAGGATATTATGAAACATTCACGGAAATATAAAGCGATGATAATGATATTTGCATACTTTAGAAACATGATGACAAAGGAGTGATGGAAATGAAAATTACACAGACAAGAGTAAAGCAGTATAACAGTACATACAAAACAGTTATTTCAGTTGATGGGGGTTCCTGTATGTATTACACGAAGCAATAAAAGAGCAAGTGACATTGTTTCTTATTTGTCAAGATATGATGTTGAAATTAACGATGGAAAATTAAAGAAACAGTTAGATAAAATTAGAGTTGGAAAGCGAGGTTGAGCGATATGAGTAAATTAAGAGTATGGTGGATTCCACAGGTAGGGGCAGATGGTGGAGCATTTTATATTCCAGTTAATACAGTAGAAGAAGGCAAAAAAGATTATGGATTTATTGACTGCTTATGACGCATTTCAAAGACAGAATAGAATTAAACCAGATTATTGCAATACAGGCGGTATTCAGATCTGGAACGAAGAAGAATCCGAATGGGAAGATTGGTGGATGGAGACGGAGGATGATTATTTCGATGATGTGGATGATTATTGTGAGCAGTGTGAAAAGGCAGATGAGTTGGAAAATTTTAGAAGCAAACTGTTTAAGCAGATTGATTGGGATAAGATTCATAAAATGACAATGTAAAGAAATAGCACTTTCATTTTAAGATTGGAGAGTGATTTTTATGTTAAAGAAGAAATTAAAAACTGGTACAGTTATTGAAGCGTGGAATTATGATACTGGAATTTATACAGGAATGTCAATCGGAGCTTATGATAAAATGACTTGCAATTCAAAATCAATAGTATCTGTAGAAAGTGTTGATAGTGCAGATGGAATTGTAAACAGAATTGTTATTAATAAAAAGAAAGCCGAAAAGTATGGATTTAGAATTGTAATAGATGAAGAGAATTAGAAAGGATGGTTGATTTATTATGGCAAAATTTAATGTTAGATATTATGAATGTTATGAAGGATATTATGAAGTAGAGGCAAACAGCAAAGAAGAAGCAGAGGAAATATTAAGACAGAAATTTTATGCTGGAGAAGAAAACGCACCTGACACTTGTTGTGGCAGTGGTGCGGAAGCAACGGAAATGGAGGAATAGATATGGAAAATATTACAGTAAGAGAATGGGTAAATAAATTTAATAATAAAGAGTTTGAGTCTAAAAGCAGAGCAGTTCAGTGTGATGCAGGTTGGTATGATTGGTTTTGTTCAGATGATGCGTTAGCCGGAAGGCTGAAGAAAATGGGAAATATTATAAAAGATATTAAGAGTGATTACATTCTTGATAATTTCAGAGTGTGGTTTAAAAATAATTGTCCTTGTAGCTATCCACTATATGATGATTTTAGATTTGAGCCAATAATGGAAAACGGAGAAGATTCGGACGATACAATTCGTGACCAACTATATTTTGGAGTGCAATGCGGACATCCATTTGGAAGTGACTATATGTATGAAGTTTTTACAGCAAGAAATGGATATAGAACTGAGTTTAAATGCAAAAATAAAAGAGAAGTTCTAAATGTAATTGAACAACTTGCAGAAGATTTTCAGAAAGAAATGGAGGTGTAAGTATGCTGGAATTAAGAGAATGGAACGAAGTATTGGATTATGCAGACCAGATAGAAGAAGAACTTACATCTGAAGGATACAATGTAAGACTACATGAGTATTCAATGTATGATGGAAGAAAAGGAATTTGCCTTACTTTATATGACAAACATAATAAGGTACATCAACAGTATGCAAGTGGTGTGCATAACAGTGTAAAAGAATATAAAAGATATATTGACTATTATAAGAGAAAACTTATAGAAGAATGTTAGAAATGGAGTGATGATATATGTACAAATGTGGAAATTATGTAAAGCCTGAAACAGACGATTGCAGTTACAAAGATGATAGATGTTGTTATTATTGTGATAAGAAATGGGATTGTAAAGCAAAAGCAAAATGTGAATTTGATTGTTGGGATGATGACAAGGATAACAAAGATGATGTAAATGCTTATTGTGAAGATGATAAGGAGTGATGAAGTATGACAAAAACATTAAGAGATTTTTGGAATAAGGCAGATGGAGTTTATGATTTTGTAGATAAGAATGGAGTTTCTATTGATGATATGAATTATCCTTTAGAAACAGAAGTGTTAAATAAACGGTTGATTGAAGGTGAACAGTATGAGATTACATTAAATGTAGATATTGAAGATCCATATTCGATAGCAATTAATAGATATAAAAAGGAATATCCAGATAGACCGATAGAAGAGAAGTTTTTAGATAATTTATATTTTTCTATTCAGGGAGTAATCGAACATAATGGGAAAGAGGCAGCTTTAGAATATGCAAGGAACGGAAAATTATGGTAAGTAAACAAGAGTTTCATTGGAAGAATGGAGGAATTATTATGTATTTAAGAAAAATATTAACAGACGGAAATAAGGAATTTTTAGAAAATATGCGTGTTGATTTTGATTATAAGGGAGAACATTATAATGTAAGAATCAAAAGATTATGTGATAACTTCTTTGAATCATACACAGGGGCTTGTTTTGATTATAGCGAAATTTGTAACTGCAAGATTGGATATATAACAGGCGAAGAAGTAACTGTAAGCATTAAAATATTATACGAAAACAATTTTGGTGCTGAATGTGGATGGATTAATACAGAAAATAATGAAAACGGAGATGTTGGATATTACGATTTGTACACCACAAGCGGCTTAGTATGCATGGATGGGGAAACCTGTGAAATCATTGATGTAAAAGAAGACTGTATTGTATTAAAAAATACAGACGGAGAAAGAAATATGACTTTTATATTAACTTATGAAGAGGCTAACATTTGTTGTTTTGAATGTCCTGTTGAATAGAATGAAACGATGATTTCTTAATGTAAAAGGAGGAAATACGATGAAGCGTGATTTAGTAGATGAATTGTATAAAATCGCATATAAGCGATATAGAGAAAAATATCCAAATAAAAATTTTGCATCTGTTCCAAATTTTTTAGATTCACTTTGGTTTAGCATTGAAGGTGAACTTAATAGAAATGGATATGATGCTGCAAGAAAATATGTCGAAGAAGCAGAGTTAATTGAATTAAAGTAAATGAATCGGCGATTTAGTTAGGAGTGATAATATGAAGGTAGAAAAAGTATTTTGTATAGGACGGAAATATCCAGAAGACTTTGATAAAGAGATAATTGATTATCTTGTTAATGATTATGGTTGCGATAGAGATATAGCTGATATTAGATTACATAATTGTCTTGCTTTTGGATGGGCTTTATGTGAAAGTCCAAAAGGAATTGTTGGAATACAGACTAATTATGACAGAAGCGAAATAAAAGTTGGGCAATGAAACGGAAATTTGCTGTCCTTTTAATGGGACATGAAGCACGATATAATTAAAGAAAAAACGGAGAGGAGATTAATTATATGCAAGGAAGATACCAAATTGTAACTGATGGTCATTCTGACAAAGGATTAGACGAGAAGAAATCATACTACTATTTAAAAGATGCCAAAAAAGCCGTCAATAAATATTTAGCAGATGGATGGGAAGGTGTGGCTATTTACGATATTATTTCTGGGAAATGGCATAATTTTTACGGAGATTTTAGAAAAGAATTAATTAATTCAAAAAAATGCTGATGGAAATTAGTAACTTTATTACAACCGCAAATCAATTGATCTATTATAGAATATAAGATTGTAAAATATATTTAACTATGATAATATTATTATAGAAGGGAGGTTTTGGATTATGTTTAATATTTCATCAAAAGAACCATTGTCAAATACAGATTATTGGTCAAAAACAATCAAAGAAAGAAACAGTTATATCAAATAACCAATATTCGGTTATTGATGGAGGAATTTATACTTTAGGTGATACTTATATTATAGGTGAGAATCACCTAGAAGCATCAAAATATCTTGAAGAGAAATATAATTTGGCAATAAGTAGCGAAAGTACATTGTCTTATGAAAAAGAAACTGAACAGAAGTTTGGAGTACAAATTTGGGATAGTACAGATTTTTCAATAAATAAATTGAAAGAAAAATTAAAAAACCAGTAAATTATTATGACACTTAATTATAATAAATATTAAGTGTCATTCTTATATGAAATGGAGGTAGACGTATATGTTAGGAACATTATTATTTTTAGGTGCTGTAGGTATTAGTGGAATTTGTTGTAGTGTAGATAATTATAAAACAAAGAAGGATACTACAAAGATTGATCAAAATGGGAATATAACTTATTACGATAGAAATGGTCAAGATTATATAAATCATGAGAAAGTTTATAGACGAACACAGTATGGTGAATATAATCAGGAACATCATCAGATTGTTGGTGTAAGAAGTGGAATAGTATATGATGATGATTATGACCGAATGACAAAATTAGATAGAGAAACATCCGAAAGAAACAAAAGAGAATCTATGGCAAGAGGGAAACTTACTTATGATAATTACGATCCAAGATTTAGACGAAAGGTAACAACAGAAATTAGAACAGGAAAAGTGATTGCTTGTTTATATAAGGGCGAAAATTTAGAAACAGGAGAGCCAGAATATAGAAAATTTTATGTTAAAGACAATCCTGGAAAAACTGATTATTACAGAACAGTACCTGGCGATTTTGGAATTATTATTACAGAAGAAGAATATGATAAAATTCAAAAGTTTGGTTCATATTCTACGATGCCAACTGATTTTAATGTAGTACAAAAATTGCTAGGTATGGAATAGATAAGGTAAATATAAATAAGCAAATAAGAGAGAAAATAAAAATATTAATATGTAACGATTAAATAATAGTTCATTGGAAGATTGGAGTGATTTATATGGAATATCCAAAACAAATTTATTTGGATGGTTATACATATACGCAAATGTATGAACATGAAAAAGGTGGAATGTATTATCATTCAAAAGAAAATCCAGATTTAGTTACGAATACTTGTATAAGTCTGTATCCAGATGGAAAACTTACATTTTTATGGAATGGAATTGAACAGAATTATGGAAAATATGACATTAGAAATAACAGAAAATTTGAAGAATAATAAAATGAAACCAAGTTTTCATGTGGAATGGAGAATACAGCTATGAAAAATGAAATATATTCGGTTGCTTATAACGATAAAAATGACAATGGATTTTCTAAGATAGAACCGTGGATTATAAGTGACTTCGGAAATGATTTAAAGAAATGTAAAATCAAGGCAAATGAATTGATTAGACAATGGTGCAAAAATGTCACAATTTTTAAATGTAATGAACTTCCAGAAATTGTGACTTGGGATTATGTAAAAGCCCATAAAATCTAAGTTTACTATGGAATGTAAAGGAGAATAGTAGTGTATGAAAATGACAGTAAGCGATATATTAACAATAACAGGTGGAAATACAAGCTTTTATATTCAAGGAACAACAGAAAAAGACGAAATTGTTCAGTTAGCTTATGGAAAAGTTGATGATATTAAATTTCCGTTAGTTCCATATGGAAAATATGAAGTACAACACATTTCAGTAGATGAAAATTATTTATATATTTGCATAGATGATAATATCAACTTTGCACAAATAAATCCAGAATTAACAGATATTACTTGCGATGGGTTTACAGGCTATATAATATAAAAATACCAAGTAAATTTAACTTTCCTTGGAGGTGATATTTTGAAAAAAGTTAGATATGCGATTGAAAAAGTAATAGAAGTTCCTGAAACAGAAGGAGAAAAATCTATTGATAATATAATCAATAAAAAGTGTAAAGAAGAAAATGGATTAAGTTATATTTATGTAAGAGAAGATGACATGAAGGAAAATGGATGGAATAGCCTTTTTGATGAAATGTAATCAAAAAATATTAAAAACCATGAATGAATGATTTACTCGGAAGATTGGAAGAGGTGATATAAATGGATGAATTAGTTACAGTAGATGAATTTATAAAACAGGTCTGGGAAGTAGAAGGTGTAAAAGTTACAGTGACACAAGACATCGACCATTTAGTAAGACCATATAATTATGAGAGATTGCCTGGTGATGCAACAGTAGACGATTTAAAAGCAAGGATGCATGAATGCTTGAAACCGTTTACTATGGTAATGAAACTTTGAATTGACGATTTCTTCAGAATGGGAAGACGATGAACGGTATTTAAATTAGATTTAAAAGGAAGAATTGATATGAAAAAGTTGAGACGACTATGTATATATCCAAATAAGGATACTGAACCAAAGATGCATATGTTATATGAATGTAATGGGAAAAACGGAACTACTGCATCTACTATGTTATGGTTTCTCGAACCACCAGTAAAAGGAATGTCGGTATATGGCATAGATATGAATAGTCATTATTCTCCATACATGTCAGGACATGCATTTCGATACGCACCTTTCAGTCTATATATCATTGATGATATTTATAGTAACGGTTATGTTATTTGCCACTTAAGCTGAGGAATAAATTATAAGGAAAGGAAAAATTGCTTTCTTATTAAAAGCGAATCAAATATAGAAATAGGTATTAGAAGCAGAAAAACCTGCTTCTTTTTTGTTGCAAAAAATGAGGTGATAAATATGTGTAAACGACATGACAATACAAACAAATCAAGTGAATTTATCTGTTTAAGATGTCTTAGTAAAAATCAAGTTGGTGATAAAATGCGTAGACCGAATATGAGAGAAAAGGATCATGTAAAAAATTTATGTTGTCTATGTACAAAGTTACAAATGAGAACTAAAAATCTTGAAGTTAGGTGGTGCGATGATTTTGACGAGCGTATGGAATATGCAAAGAAAATTAAGTCAAAATATTATGATGAGAATAATGAGCTGTTGTCTAAGTGGCAAACAGAGAATATGTATATAGGAAAGAGAGGTTGATGAATATGTGTTACAAAATAGAAGTACAAAACAAAAATGCTGAAAAGCTTAATAGGAAGTTGGATGAGTTGAATCTTCCTATATATATGAGAAAATATTTTACTGTTAAAATCGAAAGTAAAGCAGGTGCATTGAATTATCTTGGAGTTATTGTAGATTTGCTCAATTGGTTTATTAAAGAGAAGATGATTAATAAGGAGAGCATTTCAGATATTGAACCATCGGATTTTACCGACATTATGGCAGAAGATATCACGTTATATTTAAAGACAAAAGAGCAGAATGGAATGTCACCTACAACATTAGAAACTAGGAAACATATAATAAGTAGCTTTTGGGATTATATGAGCAGAGTCAAAGGAACTGAAATTAAAGATAAATTCTTTAAAGATGTAACATATAAAGGAATTCCATCGGGGAACAACTTAACTAAAAAACTCCCAACAGAAAAACAGCTTAATGATATGGAAGAGAAAATAATGTGGAAAAAGGATATTCCTGTTAGAAATAGAAACATTTCTATTTTTCGTGTACTGAGAGGAACTGGAATAAGAGAGTCGGAACTTGCTGGTTTAGATTTATCTGATTTGCACTTAAACGAAGAAATGCCATATATTACAATTCTTGGAAAAGGTGTGTACAGAGAAATGCAAAATAGAACAGTATATCTTAGTGGATCTGCTTTAAAAGCTATAAGAGAGTGGTTAAAATACAGAAGTACCTTAGATAACATCGTAGATACAGAAGCTGTATTTGTTAATAAAAATGGAACTCGTACAACAGAGAGAAATATCAAACAGATATTTGAAAATTATGGAAATGGTATTACTCCACATATGATGAGACATTATTATGCCAGTGTAATGAATCAGAATGGAAATCTTGCATTCGTGCAGCAACAGCTTGGACATAGTAGTGTGAATACAACAGTTAATAACTATGCGAATGGTGCTGTTGGAATGAGAGATGTATTGGAGAATATGTAATGACGACACTATTTGTTAGTATCGTTGAATGAAAAATCAATATTCATATTAACTCCAATAGCATTGCACAATTCCAATAAAGTATCAATGGAAATATTCTTTTGATTAAAACGTGAAGATATGGCAGACTGTGTAATATTAAGTCTATCTGCAAGGTCTTTTTTAGAGATTTTTGTTTTTAGCATAATTGCTTGTAGTTCTAAAAGGATTTCTTGAGAATTTGCATTTGTCATAGTAAAAACACCTCGCTTGTTAAGATATATCTTGATTATATAAGATATATACAAAATACACAAGATATATTTGGGAATTTTGTGCATGATTATATCTTGAAAAATCAAGATATATATTGACTAATTAAGATATATCTCGTATAATACGAAGTATCAAAGGTAATCCACAAGTACATAAATGCAAAAGAGAGGAGGAACGTACATATGGATTTACAGAGATATGATGTTATAAAAGCAAAAATTAAGTATCAAGGCGAAGGATCAGTCCAGACTAAAGAACGTCCATATGTGATCGTATCAAACCCAATTGGAACAAAACATGCAACAATTATTACGGTGATGCCTTTGACAAGTAAAATAAAAAAGACAAATATGCCAGTTCACGGATGTCTTGAAGCAAATGGAGAAAATGGATTACAGTTATATTCAATGGTAATGGGAGAACAGATAATTACTATTTCTAAAACAGAAGTGGTAGAAAAACTTGGTACAGTCATAAAAAAAGAAGATAGAAAAATGGTTGATCAGACATGTTTTAATGGTTTGTTTTTTGGAACGGAATATAGATTAGAGGAGGTTAGAGCATAATGTATGTTAGTAAAGAAGAAGCAAAAAAAATAATAGATGAAGCCCCTGGAAAGATTTGGATTGATTCATTTAATGGTATGACTTTTATTCACACCAAGCCACGTCAGATAAGTGTAGACGAAGGGAAAAAGATTATTAACAAAGCATCTATGGTTGATTATGAAGATAACAATTTCTTTGGTAGATTATCGTTAGAAGGAGTACATGAGTTGATGGTACACAATATTAATTTTCCGCAATATTTTGATAATATTTAAATGCAAAGATAATTTCTAGTTTACAAGTCCTGATTATTGGACACCTAATATAATAAACTATAAAACAAGAACAAAACAGAACATACGTTCAAAAAGTAATTGACAAAAGCGAACAAATGTTCTATAGTGTTCTTATGGCAAATAAATATTGCAGCCTAGCGATTCATTCGGTGTTGGCGCACCTTTCTACTAGACTGCAATGTAACACATATAGCAGAATAAATTCCGCTCGATATTATTTTACATAGATTTTCCAAGAAAGTCAAGTAATCGGGCATTTCTGCTAAATATTTCATATTTCTACAATTAAATAGAGAATAAATAATTATAGGGCTATCGCCAAAAGGTTAAGGCACAACACTTTGACTGTTGTATTTGTTGGTTCGAATCCAACTAGCCCTGCTATGGGGATTTTCTACCCAGCAAGTCCTCAGAACGCAGATATTTTTCTGTAAGTGCAGTCTATAAGCTGCATAAGTTCTTATAGAGAATAACTCACTAACGAGTTACATAACCGGCATATACTCTTTGCTTCGTTATTTGATATATATCTTCCATATGTCGGTCTGGATCATTAGCTCAGTTGGTTAGAGCGGTCGCCTCATAAGCGATTGGTCATCTGTTCAAGTCAGATATGATCCACTAAAAAATAAAAGAGAGGAGATGATATAGTTGGATTTTGTTATAAAGAATAATAAAAATGTATATATCCGACTAAGTGAAAATGGTAAAGCTGAAACATGCAAAGAAAAAGATATGGGGAGATTTACAGAACAAAAAGCAAAGAATATTCTAAAGTCGCTTCCAAAGACTCTTAAAAATCTGAATTTTCGGATAGAGTGTATTCCTGATATTAAAATGGAAACACCTATTCAGAAAATTGTAAAAGAAGAGTCGAAGAAAATTATCGAAAACACAGATTATCAACCTTCTGACAATATTACGCAATGGGTTGAAAAATTTGGTGCATGTTCTGATATTTTTAAAGAAGCAAGAGAAAGATATATTAAATTGGAAGATGAATTACACACTTCTGATGCGGCTTTGATGGATGCATTACATAGTATTGAACTTGAGACACCGAAGGATTTATATTCTGCTTGGCTTGTATATAAAAAGATAAGAGAGAATAGAAGAAATAGAAGACAATTTAAAGATGAAATGTTAATCATACATAGTATTTTAGAAGAAATTGATGATACAAAAATCAGTAGAGAACGGACGCAAAAGGCTATTGATGGATTGTTTGAACGTAAATATACATACCGAGTTGTGGAGGTGGACGAAAATGGTGATTTGTAAAAGGTGTTACACATCTATGACTGGAGTTATGTCATTCTCAAAGGACAAGCATGAGAAATTCTGTCGTTGTCCAAAATGTTGTTCAGAGACACGGCATAACAAAATCAATGATGGTGAGTTGAGTTTTGAAGAGGCATTACATAGAGAGTTAAACAGAAAAAGAAAATAATGTAAGGTAGGTGCATGAAGTGAAAAACGAGATATTGCGTGAGAAATTAAAAAATCTTTCATCACAACAATTAAAATTAATCAATGATTATTGTGATAATAATATGTTGAAATTGAAAAAAATAAGTTGTGATGCTTTTTTTAGATACGGTATTCCACAATATGAACATGATGAATTGTATGATGATGCAATGGATGTATTGATGGAAAGCGTTATTACTTTTGATTCATCAAAGGGTGCAAGTTTTAATACTTACCTTACAAATAATATTAAAAAATCTTGTATTGATTGGTACAGAGATAATTATCAAAGAGGAAAAAGAAAAAACCTTCTAACTGATAAAAATGGAAAGATAGTAAAAGTTGATAAAGATGGGAATGTAACAGATGATGACAAAGGAAAACCTGTTATTATTCCGAATATTTCATTTGATGCACCTGATGAAGAAGATAACAACTTAGTTGAAAAAATTGCTTCGAATTTTAATGTAGAAGATAAAAGTCAATTCGATTTTAATACTAATGAAAAGGTTGAGGAATTTCTTGTATCTTTACCCAAAATACAAAAAAATATTTTACTTTTGCGAATGGAAAATATCCCTCCTGATAATATAAAACAAAAATTAAATATATCAGATAGAGAATATAGTAATGCAATGAAGTCAATCAAGATGAATAAAGGTCTTTCTTTATTTACAAAAAATAAAAATGATGGAAACTACGATATGGAGGTAGAAGATATGGCAGACAGAATTATTGAAATTGGTGAATCAGAAAATTACAGGATGGACAAGTATAGCATGTATGCATTATTGCAGGACAAGAAAAATGGAGATATGAATTGTAATTACATTTTGCAACGTGAACCTTTTCAGTGGAGCAAAGAAGAAGCAAATAGATATTTTTGCCGTATTCTTAGTAATCTTCCGATTCCCGAAATTATTCTTTGTGAACAAAAGAAAAAAGGCTTAACAATTTCTCATTTGATTGATGGATTGCAAAGACTTTCGTATGCTGAAGCCTTCAAAGAAAATCGTATCAAAATTGGTACGAAGGGTACAGAAAGACATTTAATTCAGTATAGGGATTATGTTTTAGATGAAAATGGCAATCGTGTATTAGATGAAGACGGATTTCCTGAATATGAAATGAAAGTGTTCGATGTGATTGGAAAGTATTATAAGGATTTACCCGATGAGCTAAAGAAAAGATTCAATAATTTCAATATTAATGTGACAAAATTCTTCGACTGCACAGATGAACAGATTGCAGACCATATTCGTGATTATAATAATCACGCAAGTATGAACAAAGAGCAGGGTGGTTTTCTCAACGTGTCTGCTGAAATTGCAGGATATATTAAACATATTTCACAGAAGAATACATTTTTCAAAAATTGCGGAAAGTTTTCGGATAGCAATACTATTAAGGGAAAATTAGAAAGAGTTGTTGCAGAGGCAATTATGCTGTTATTTTTCAGTGATTCGTGGAAAGCAAATCTTGACGCAATTTATAAGTACGTTGATGAGAATGCAAACGAGCAGCAATTTTTAAAGCTTAATTCGCAGTTAAATAGGTTGGAATTAGCACTGGGAGACAATAACAAAGAGTTATCAAAGGAATTATTTACTCCAACAACTATGCCTATGTGGATAGCTGTATTCGATAAATTTACTACATATAACATGGATGATTCTAATTTTGTTGATTTCTTAAATGCATATAACACAGAGTTAAAAGAAAAGGAAATTGATGGTATTTCCATGGCAGATTTTAAGGATCAGCAGACAAAGAAGAAAGCTACAATTACAGGCAAGATTGATTTACTTATAAAATTGATGAATGAATTTTTACATATTGATATAACAGAAACAAATAGCAAAGAATTAGAGAATACATATACGGAAGAAAATAAGCAAGATAATACGGAAGAAACTATCCTTTCATTTGTTCAGGAAAACGCAAATCCTGATGCTACAGAAGAGGATATTGAGTTTTATAGAGATATGGTTGAGGATAGTGTAAGAGTGGACGAGCCTATGTATCAGCAGTGTGAAAATGCTGTAATTGCTATTATGGCTTATGCTTGTATAAAAGAAGAAGATGAGAAATTTGAAAAGTGGATTCAGAAATATAAGAATCAGACAAATTTCAGTCCTTCGCAGAAAACAAACTTTACATATATGAAAAATAGTTTTGATAAATATGTACAGAAAGGAGCAACAGCATAATTATGAAGAAGATTAGAATATCAGATATTATTATCACAGAAGCTTTTGCAAACTCACACCCTTCAGAGGAGAAAGTTCAAAAATATAGAAGGGAATTTGCAAAAACCGGTAAGCAGAGTAAGTTCTTAATCATCAATAAATACAATGTACTTATGGATGGATATATTCAGTATCTTATCTTAAAAGAAAACGGAATTGAAGAAGCTGAATACATAAGAACTAGAAAAAGACATTGTAATAATTACAGGTATGAAAATACTATATATATTTTTGGCAAGCATCCAAATTGTGATAAAGAGTTTGTTTGGAGAATACCCAAATACTCAAAAGAATGGAATGTGTTTAAAAATAATATTCAGGCTGGTAACAAGATTTTTTGTTATACAAAATATGGTGTTAAGCCTGTAATTGTAACAAGAGTTGAGAAGCTAAAAGAGTGTCCAACTGATTTGAGGGTTAAAAAGGTTGCTAAATGTAATATAAAATAATAGAAAATCAGTCAATAACAGAAGTCAGAAAACGTCCGATTATTCAATCAAATACATAGCCGAGTCTGGCAATTCTTATATTCTTCGTGAGTATGATTTCTGTTTTATATAAAAGAAAATTCTCTTTCTTTGGATTGTGAGGTGAAAATATGCAAATAAATATTAGTTATACATTATATACAGACGGGGATTACAGTTTAAGGAATGCTGAAAATTTTGGCTGCACTAATAAAGATGTAGTAGTTAATGATTTTGAATATTATGATTATGTTGGCTCTATGGAATTTAAATATGAAGAAGAGTGGCGTTGTAAAAGCGAAGCAAAAAATTTTCTTTGGAGATTTTTATGTGATGGAATTCATATATCTTATACACATCCTTGGTTACTTAAAGATTTTTATGACATTATGGAATCTTTAGAGAATATTATTAATGAATATCAAGAGGGAATATCTGTAGCCAAAAGGCATATAACAGGTAACTATGAAGGAACAGAAATTAAAATAGAAATATCGAAGTAAAAATTCTTTGGATTATGAGGTGAAAAGATGTTAAACAGCGATTTTAAAGGTAATAAATGTTCAGGATGTGGTGAGTGTAAACATGCAGACCATAATAAAATGAAATGTTATCCTGAATCAGAAGATTGTAAGAGTGAATATGACTTAACGGAGGAAGATTTTCACAAAGAGGCAAGATGTGATTTCTTCCATCATAAGTAAAAGGCAAATAAAGTTCGATTTCTTGGGAAGTGAGGTGAAAAAAGAAATGTTGAAAAATGACGTTATATATTTTGAATTAAACGAATGGTCTTCAGAGTACCATCCAAACGTTGAACCATTTATATCTTGGATTTGTATGTCAAAAGATAAAAATTATTATATAAATTTCAGAGATGAACAATGGGTAAAAGATAATGGACTTGTCATTGTAGAGTCGCTTGTAGATATGTCGATTAATTTTTGTGTGTCTGCAAAAAGAGAATGGGTTGAACAGAACTGTCCAGAATTATTAACGAAATATAAGAAATTTATTAGAGTTGAGGACGAAGACGAAGATATTCCATATGGGAATTTTGGGTGTCCGTTTTTAGAATGGTCTGAAAATAATATCGGTATTCATCAAGCAATTGAAAAAGAAGATAGTCAAGGTTATGTATACTATTCAATTGATGAATAAATGTAGCAAAAAACTTCGAATTCTTTGGAAGATTTAGAAAAGAGGAAACTATGGATAAAAAAGAATTAAATATCTTTGGGAGATATTTATATAAAGAATATTTTGAAGAAGATTTAGACATACCAATTGAAGTAAATAATCGTCTAAAAAGAACACATGCATGGTTTGTGCCAGATGACGATCCATATATAGAGGTATCAAAACATTTGATTCAACAAAATATCTATATTATTGCGGATATTTTATCTCATGAGCTAACCCATTATTATTTGTACAAGCATGACAAACCATATGATGATGAGGATATTGAATTTTATGCTTTGACTTATAAAAATGGAATAAGCGGAAC
>OLND01000227.1_pt1 | contig 73601 bp, 77 predicted proteins | sample 1672031 | NCBI WGS metagenome assembly OLND01 (sample SAMEA3136638, study PRJEB25190) | human gut metagenome | biome: human gut; feature: human-associated habitat; material: faeces | place: Austria | collected 2013 | reverse complement strand
CTTGGGCAGAAAAAAGCAATCTTCTTTTCAAAAGCCACTGCAATTTCCGTCCTCAGATAGATACGGACTGATATTCGGAGTCGAAAACTACGTGTGAGCCAGGTTCGTATTCTCAGATCATCTGCATTTGACAGAACTTCGCAGGGCAAGATGAATTTGCTTGGATCCCTTATGGGGTTAGTTTCCATACAAGCCGTTCACGGGTGGTTGTCCGCCTATGAACGGCTTGTAAATTCTCACCCCTACGGCATATTATGCCGGCGCAGGCAGGGCCACCCGCAACCCAATCCCGGTAAATCCGTATCTATGGGCAGCTGTAAAGCACATTCTTGAAAATAGGCCGTACACCGGGTGCGCTGTAAACTTCAAAAGTACAACGGTCAGCTTCAAAGTTCACAAGAAGATCTATAACCCCGTGGAGGAGCAGTAAATCATTCCGAATATGCAGGAGCCGATCATCTCCGAGGAACTGTTTGACCGTGTAGAGAAGATCCGCCAAAACCCGCAGCAGTTCAAATTTTCTGCATAGAGCAGAACACGGTGCAGCCCCTTTTCAGAGACTGCACCGTATCCTGCATAAAAACTTCGTTATCCGCTCATGTCTAATGCGGGTGCCATTTTTTGTCCGCCATAGGGGAAAGCAGCAACCCTTTACCCCACCCAGCGGCTTATGGGAACAGCCAATGCCGCCGATAGAACCGCCTGCGCTGCCTTTGCCGACAGATAGCCCCTCATGTGGAGTCCGCTCCCCTCCAGCACCGCCGCCGTCTGACAGTGGACGCACACGCCGCCCCAGCCCATCAATGCCGCCGCCAGCACGAAGTCCCCCCGTGTGCCGGAGAGCCGCAGGATGCCGCCGGTAAGCTCCAGTAGTCCCAGCGGAAGAGGGTGCTCCAGCCCCGTCAGGGCCGTCAGCAGCCGGGTCAGCACCAGAAAGAACACCACGAAGCCGCAGACGTGGAGCATCCCCTCCCCCGCTCCCCGGACGGCCCCCGGAAAAGCGGAACCCAGAGCCTGCGGCGCAGACGGCGAAGTCCGTCCCTCCGGGGACGAGGTACTGCGGGTCAGCAAAGCCGTCAGCACGGCGGCCGACACATGGATCAGCCAAAGCCATGCCCCGGCCCGGAGACTGCCGAAGCAGCCCGCCCCCGCCACGCCCAAGGCAAAGGCCGGGCCGCAGTTGTTGCAGAACAGCAGCAACCGCTGTCCCTCCTGTCGGGAGACTGCCCCGGTGCGGGCCAGCTCTCCCGCCGTCTGGGCGCCCACCGGATAGCCTCCCAGCAGACCCAGCAGCACTGCCGTACCGCCGGGGCCGGAGACTCCCAGCATCCGGCGGGTCAGGGGCGCCAGCAGCCGCCCCAGCGCCGCTGCGCTGCCGGTGGCCACAAACAGCCGGGACACCACGAGGAAGGGAAACAGCGCCGGGATCACCGAGCCGCCACAGAGGGCCAGTCCCTCCCGCACCGCCTGTGCCGCCGTCTCCGATGCCGCCAGTAGCCCCGCCATGGCCGCCAGCAGTCCCAGTGCCAAGCCCATGCTCCCTCACCTCCCTTTACCCTGCCAGCTTATGACGGCGGGCAGAGGTCCATGCCACGGACAGGCAAGTTTTTCCGGCGGTACGCATACAGTCCACCGTGGGAGGGATGCCTCATGGGAGACAAAAAGCGGCTGGCCCGTGCCGGTCTGGAGGTCATGGACCGGCTGGATCTGCCAGGGGAGCTGGCGGCGGGGGTGGGCCGCATGGAGCTGGTGGGGGACCGCCAGTTCTATATGGAGCAGCACCGGGGCGTGCTGCGGTACAGTACGGAGGTCATCGACATCGCCGCCGCAAACATGATGGTACGGATCACGGGCCGGGAGCTGCAGCTGCTGGCCATGACGGACCGGGAGCTGCGGATCAGCGGCACCATCGCTGCCATTGAGCTGCTGACATAGGAGGGGCCATGTATCGTCAGATCGTCCATTTTTTACAGGGGCAGGTGCTGGTGCGGATCGAGTGCGGCTGTCCGGAGCGGATGTTGAACCTCTGCGGCGCACGGGGCATCCCCTTTTGGGAGCTGACATGGGAGTCGCCGGTGTGCCTGACTCTGCGGGCCGTAGGCCGGGACCTTCCCCGTCTGCGGCAGGCGGCGGAGGACGCCGGCGGCAGCCTGCACCTGTGCCGCAGCGGCGGCGTACCGGTGTTCTGGCGGCGTCTGCGCCGGCGGTACGTGCTGCTGGCCGGAGCGGTGCTGGCGCTGGTGCTGATGTTCGGCGGCAACCTCGTCATCTGGGACTTTCAGGTCAGCGGCAACGACACCGTCCCCACGGAGACCATTCTCCGGGCGCTGGAGGACTACGGCATCACCGTGGGGTCGCCGGGTCTGCACATCGATCAGGAGACCATGCGCAACCATGTGCTGCTGGCCCTGCCGGAGGTATCGTGGCTGGCGGTGAACGTCCGGGGCTGCGTGGCCCATGTGCAGGTGGTGGAGCGGCACCGTCCGCCCAAGGCGGCGGACCGGAGCACCGTCACCAACATCGTGGCCCGGAGAGCGGGCCTTATTACCAAGGTGGAGGCGCTGGAGGGGCAGGCCATGGTGCTGCCGGGGGCCACCGTCACGGAGGGACAGCTGCTGATCTCCGGGGTGTCGGAGACGGAACACATCGGCGCACGGTTTGTCCACAGCATGGGGGCCGTGTGGGCCAGAACGTGGTATGAGCTGTCGGTCAGCGTACCGCTGCAGATCACGCAACCCGCCGCCGGAAGCCGCAGCCACAGCCGCTGGGCGCTGGATATCGGAAAACACCGGATAAAATTCTACGGAAAGGGTAGCATCACCGGGGTGGATTGTGATAAAATAACATATTATAAACCGTTTACCCTGCCCGGAGGGCTTCGCCTGCCTCTGACGCTGGTGCGGGAGCGCATCACCGCATGGGAGGGCGCCGCCGCAGAGCGCACGGAGCAGAGCGCCCGTCAGGAGGGAGAGCAGCAGCTACTGGCCCTGCTGTCGGCCCGGCTGCCGGAGGGCAGCACCGTCACCGACACCCGCTTCGCCGCTGTGCGGCAGGGGGACCGGCTGACGGTGGTGCTGAAGGCGGAGTGTCTGGAGCAGATCGGCCAGACCGTGACGCTGCCGGAAACGGAGACTACACAGAGATAAGGGGGCTTGTCCCGTATGGAACAGCGTGTAAGCATCGAGCGAATGGAAGAGGCCATCAATCTGTTCGGCTCGTTTGATGAAAATATCCGGCTTCTGGAGGCGGAATTCCATGTGACGGTGGTGAACCGTGACGGGGAGCTGCGGATCTCCGGGGAGCCGGAGGAGGTGATGATGGCTGCCAAGGCAGTGGAGGCGCTGCTGACCCTCTCCGGCAAGGGGGAGTCCATTACCGAGCAGCACGTCCGCTACGTCATCGGCCTGTGCCGCAGCGGCCAGTCCGAGCGCATCGGAGAGCTGACGCAGGACGTGATCTGCATCACCTCCAAAGGCCGGCCCGTCAAGCCCAAGACCATCGGCCAGAAGCAGTATGTGCAGGCGGTGCTCCACAGCCCCGTCACCATCGGGGTGGGGCCCGCCGGCACCGGCAAGACGTATCTGGCGGTGGCGGCGGCCGTGGCGGCCTTCCGGGCCAAGCAGGTCAACCGTATCATCCTGACCCGCCCCGCCGTGGAGGCCGGAGAGCGGCTGGGCTTCCTGCCCGGCGACCTCCAGAGCAAGGTGGACCCCTACCTACGGCCTCTATACGACGCCCTGTTCGATATGCTGGGGGCGGAGACGTACCAGAAATATCTGGAGCGTGGCAACATCGAGGTGGCCCCGCTGGCCTATATGCGTGGCCGGACGCTGGATGACAGCTTTATCATTCTCGACGAGGCCCAGAACACCAGCCGGGAGCAGATGAAAATGTTCCTGACCCGCATGGGCTTCGGCTCCAAAATGGTCATCACCGGCGACATCACCCAGATCGACCTGCCGGGGGACAAGCCCAGCGGCCTGAAGGACGCCATGAAGATCCTGAAGGGCGTGGAGGGCGTCAGCATCTGCCAGCTGACCCAGCAAGACGTGGTGCGCCATGTGATGGTGCAGCGGATCATCGAGGCCTACGCCCGATTCGAGGAGAAGCGCAAATGAGAAAGACACACTACATCCCCATCACCGCCGATGTACCCGGCGCCGCCAACGATGCCAACTGCGCCCTGATCCGTCGGACCATCCGCACAGCGCTGGCGGCGGAGGGACTCACGGCCCCCTGCGAGGTGGACGTGCTTCTGACGGACGACGACGGCATCCACGAGATCAACCGGGAGATGCGGCAGGTGGACCGGCCCACGGACGTCCTCAGCTTCCCGGAGTTTGAACTGACCCCCGGCCAGCTGCCCGGCCCGGAGGACGCCGACCCCGGCACGGGCCTTATCCCGCTGGGGGACATGGTGCTCTCCATGGAGCGGGTGGCGGCGCAGGCCAGGGAGTACGGTCACTCCAAGCGGCGGGAGCTCTCCTATCTGGTGACCCACTCGGTGCTGCATCTGCTGGGCTACGACCATCTGGACGAGGGGCCTATGAAGGCACAGATGCGGGCCAGAGAGGAGGCCATCATGGCCCTACTGGGCCTGGAGCGGTGAGAAGGTCCGCTCTGACCGGGCGCCGGGAGGACGCCGGGAGGACGCCGTGTCCCTTCTGAAAAGTCTCTGACAGGAGACGCCGCAGCCCTGTCCACTGTGCGGCGGACCGCTGGACTATTTCCATAAAAATCCAAGAAAAGCAGCTGCGGCTGGGTCTGCACGGCCTGCGGCGTGCGGTATGACACCATGCAGCTGCTGGATGAATGAAACGAGAAGTAAATTTCTCCCTGTCCCTATTCAAAATTGCTCACAGAAAGCTGAGGATCACCGGAAATTGCGGAAGGAGCTGCATCATGGTCGAGGATAAGCTGTTTGTCGAGGCAACCGAAGAGGACGTACCGTCTATCATCGGCCTGCGGCAAAGGATCTGGAGCACCACATACCGAGGCATCTACCCCGATTCCATGATAGATGAATTTGACTGGGACCGGCACAGGGAAATGGAACTGCTGAGGGTCCATCACCCGGCATATTCGGTGTACCTTATCCGAAAGGATCGGCAAAATATCGGCTATCTGACGATAAATAAAGCTGACGTGATCACCCTGCAATCCCTTTATATTGTCTCTGAATACCAGCGGCAGGGGATCGGTCGGCAAGCCTTCGATTTCATGAGTGCATATTGCCGGGAGCACCATGCCAACGCCTTCATCTGCCACTGTGTTCCGGAAAATTTCAATGCCCGAAGCTTCTATGAGCGCATGGGCGGCGAGGTGATCGGGGAGGACCTGACAAACGAGGAGTGCTGGCAGAACTCTGTCACTTACCAGTTTACACTACCATCAAAAGTAACATAACAAAATTGCTCACAGAAAGCTGAGGATCACCTTATGAACGAGAAAAACAACATCACCAAAACCGCTATGCTCACCGTGTGCGGACGGCCCAACGTGGGCAAGTCCAGTCTCACCAACGCCCTGGTGGGTGAGAAGATCGCCATCGTCTCCAACAAGCCCCAGACCACCAGAAACCGCATCTACGGTGTAGTGAACCGGGGCGACACCCAGTTCATCCTGCTGGATACGCCGGGCCTGCACAAGGCCCGCTCCCGGCTGGGGGACTACATGGTGAAGGTGGTGCGGGAGAGTCTGGCCAGTGTGGAGGCCGCCCTGCTGCTGGTGGAGCCCATCCCCCACGTGGGAGAGCCGGAGAAGATCCTTCTCCAGCGCATCCGGGAGGAGAAGCTGCCCTGCGTACTGTGCATCAACAAGATCGACACCGTGGAGCGCAAGGACGATCTGCTGGCGGTCATCGCCGCATACAGCGAGGTCTACCCGGATTTCGACGCCATCATCCCCATCTCCGCCCGCACCGGCGACGGTCTGGAGGATCTGCTGACCCAGATGCAGCGGTACGCCGTGGAGGGGCCGCAGCTGTTCCCCGACGGCATGACCACCGACCAGCCGGATCAACAGGTCTGCGCCGAGATCATCCGGGAGAAAATGCTGCTGTGTCTGGATAAGGAGATCCCACACGGCACGGCGGTGGAGGTGACCCGCTTCACCGAACGGGAGGACTCCGGCATCATCGATTTGGACGTGACCATCTACTGTGAAAAGGCCAGCCACAAGGGCATCATCATCGGCAAGCACGGGGATATGCTTAAGCGCATCAGCACGCTGGCCCGGCAGGATATCGAGAAGTTCATGGGTACCAAGGTCTATCTGGAAACGTGGGTGAAGGTCAAGGAAAACTGGCGGGACAATGTGAATTTCATTCGTTCACAGGGCTACAACGAACAGTAATTCCCGTTAGAAGCATGAGCCGACCCTAAAACTTACCACTCATGTTTCGCCCCGGCGGCGGCAAGCTAATGCCGGGGGTGGAGATCATGTGCGATTACTGGAGTCTTTTTCTGGAGACCGGAGCGCCGGAGCTGTATCTGCTGCACCGGTGGGAGGAGGAATCATGCCAAACCAACCCATCGTCACCGCCGGACTGGTGCTGCGGGAGACCGTGACCAGGGAGACGGACAAAATTCTGACGGTGCTGACCCCGGATCGGGGGAAGATCTCCCTCATTGCACGGGGCGCCCGGCGGAAAAACAGCCGTCTGGCGGCGGCGTGTCAGTTGCTGGCCTATTCGGAGCTGACCATCTACGAAAAGGGTCAGTGGTTCATGCTGGACGAGGCGGAGACGCTGGAGCTGTTCACCGGCCTGCGGACGGACTTCGTGGCTCTGAGCCTTGCCTCCTATCTGGCCGATCTGACGGACGCCACGGCACAGGCGGAGGACACGTCGCAGCTGCTGCGGCTGCTGCTGAATGCCCTGTACGCCCTCAGTGTCCTGCATAAGCCGCCCCAGCTGGTAAAGCCCGCCTTCGAGCTGCGGCTCATGGCGCTGTCGGGCTTCGAGCCTCTGGCGGACGGCTGCGCCGTGTGCGGGCGGGCGGAGCCGGAGAATCCGGTGCTGGACGCCGTCCACGGGGTGGTATGCTGCGCTGCCTGCCGGGAAAAGGGCGGGCTGGCCATGCCCCTGTCCCCCGCCGCTCTGGCGGCCCTGCGCCACGTGCTGTACTGCCCGGATAAGAAGCTTTACAGCTTCACGCTGGATACCCCCGCCCTGCGCCAGCTGGGGCAGGCGGCGGAGGTCTATGTCACCGCCCAGCTGGAGCGCAGCTTCCGGACGCTGGACTACTATAAATCCATTTTGCCGCAAGAGGAACCTACATATGACTGATTTGTTTGAAAAATCCATCCGCACGCTGGAGCTTCCGGCGGTGCTGGAAAAGCTGGCGGCCAAGGCGGTCAGCGACGCCGCCAAGGAGCGGTGCCTGCGCCTGACTCCCGCCACGGACACGCAGGAGGTGCTGCATCTGCTGGATGAGACCGACGCCGCCAAGGAGCGGCTGGGTCTCCACGGCAGCCCCTCCTTCTCCGGGGTCAAGGATGTATCCGCCGCCCTGACCCGTGCCGACCACGGCGGTATGCTGAACACCCGTGAACTGCTGGATGTGGCAGGCGTACTGACCGCCAGCCGCCGGGTCAGCGAATACGACGCCCAGCGGCAGGGGGAGGCCACGGTGCTGGACCGGCTGTTCTCCTCTCTGCACACCAACCGCTATCTGGAGGATAAGATACGCTCCGCCATTCTGGACGAGGAGACCATTGCCGACACCGCCAGCAGCGAGCTGGCGGATATCCGCCGGAAAATGCGGCTGGCGGCCACCAAGGGCCGGCAGATCCTGCAGCGCATCATCTCCTCTCCCTCCTATGCCAAGGTCCTGCAGGAGGCCCTCATCACCCAGCGGGACGGCCGCTTCGTGGTGCCGGTGAAGGCCGAGTGCAAGGGCAGTCTGCCGGGTCTGGTCCACGACATCTCCTCCTCCGGTGCCACGCTGTTCGTGGAGCCTATGGGCGTGGTGCAGGCCAACAACGAGCTCAAGGAGCTGGAGGCCCGTGAGCAGAAGGAGATCGACCGCATCCTGCGCCAGCTCTCTGCTGAGTGTGCCGGCCAGATGGAGAACATCCTCTGGGACTACGACATTCTGGTGCAGCTGGATGTGATCTTTGCACGAGCGCAGCTGAGCTATCAGCTCAACGCCAGCCGCCCGGAGGTGCGCCGCCGGGGCGGCATCACCCTGCGCCGGGCCCGGCATCCTCTGCTGGATCAGGCCAAGGCGGTGCCGATCACCGTGGAGCTGGGTGAGCAGTTCGACACCCTGGTCATCACCGGCCCCAACACCGGCGGCAAAACCGTGACCCTGAAAACCATTGGCCTGCTGAGCCTGATGGCCCAGTGCGGCCTGCACATCCCCGCCGACGGCGGCAGCGCCGTGCGGGTGTTCCGCCGGGTGCTGGCGGACGTAGGAGATGAGCAGAGCATCGAGCAGAGCCTGTCTACCTTCTCGGCCCATATGTCCAACATCGTCCAGATCCTGAAGGAAGTGGACGACCACAGTCTGCTGCTGTTTGACGAGTTGGGCGCCGGCACAGACCCGGTGGAGGGTGCGGCTCTGGCCATCGCCATCATTCAGGAGGCCCGGAATCAGGGGGCTCTCATCGCCGCCACCACCCACTATGCCGAGCTGAAAACCTTCGCCATGACCACGGCGGGGGTGGAGAACGCCAGCTGCGAGTTCGACGTACAGACCCTGCGGCCCACCTACCGGCTCCTCATCGGCATCCCCGGTAAGTCCAACGCCTTCGCCATCTCCCGGCGGCTGGGGCTGGATGAGTCTGTCATTCAGGCGGCACAGGCCCAGATGGACAGCGACTCCGTTCGCTTCGAGGACGTGCTGACCCAGCTGGAGGAGAAGCGCCAGCGGCTGGAGAAGGCCCAGAACGAGGCCGACCGACTGTGGCGGCAGCGGGAGGAGGACGCCCGGAAGGCCCGGACCTTCCGGGAGCAGATGGAAAAGGGCAAGGAAAGCGCACGGGCCAAGGGAGAGGCTGAGGCCAAGCGCATCGTCCGGCAGGCCCAGCAGCAGGCGGAGGAGATCTTCGCCCAGCTGGATCAGCTGCGGAAGGAGCAGCAGAAGCAGGCCAACGTGCAGACCCTCAACGACGCCAAGGCCGCCGTGCGCCACCATCTGAAAACGGCGGAGGAGCAGCTGCACCTGCGGGACGAGGAGCAGGAGCCTGCCTATACGCCGCCCCGGCCCATCGCCGTGGACGATCAGGTGGAGCTGCCCGGCGTGAAGATGGCCGCCACGGTGCTGGCCGTCAACGGCGACGGCACCCTGCTGCTGCAGGCGGGCCGCATGAAGATGACCGTCAAGGCCCAGCAGGTGCGCCTGCTGGAGGGCGCTCCCAAGAAGTCCAAGCCCGCACCCAGTCCCTCCGCCACCCTGAACACCGTGTCCCGTGCCTCCTCGGAGCTGGATATCCGGGGCTATGAGACGCTGGAGGCCGAGAGCGTGGTGGAAAACTATCTGGACAGTGCCGTCATGGCCAAGCTGGGCACCGTCACCATCATCCACGGAAAGGGTACCGGCGCTCTGCGAAAGGCCGTCCACGAGATCCTCAAGCGTAACAAGGCCGTCAAAAGCTTCCGGCTGGGCCGCTACGGCGAGGGTGAGGCCGGTGTCACCGTGGTGGAGCTGAAATAAGCCGCTTTCGTGTAGAACGACGAATTTTTTCTTTGATTCTCTGCAATCGCCACAAATTTTTGTGGGATTGAATATTGCTTTCTCCTCGTTATCCGTTATAATAGTATGTGTAGCAGTCGGCTTGATGACTGCGAATAAAGGAGTGCTGGTTTGATGTATACGCAGGAAATTACCGTTCAGAATGAGGTGGGGCTGCACGCACGTCCCGCTACGTATTTCATTCAGAAGGCCAACGAGTTCAAGAGCGGCATTTGGGTGGAGAAGGAAGAGCGCCGGGTCAACGCCAAGAGTCTGCTGGGCGTACTGTCCTTGGGTATTGTGAAGGGAACCAACATCGCCCTCATCGCTGACGGCTCTGATGAAAAGGAAGCCGTGGATGCTCTGGTATCTCTGATCCAGAACAACTTCGGTGAGTAACGACCGAACATGAAATAGCGCCGGTGTCTGCTGTCAGCAAGCACCGGCGTTGTTCTGCTTTTATCCTCTCGGCGGGCAAGCGCAAGCACGCCTGACAGCGTGTCCTTCCGGCGCTTTTTTCCTTGCTCATCGATGGTACGATCTCTGCACAAAAGGACGCCCCCGGCGTGGCCGGAGGCGTCCTTTTCATGTGTTCCGCTGCCCCCTATGGGGCCGCCCGGTCAGCAGCCGCAGCCGCAGCCGTTGTTATTCTGGGTGTTGCCGCAGCCGCAGCCGTTGCCACCCCAGAACAGGCACAGGATGATGATGGCGATGATGATCCAGCAGCCGCAGCCGCCGAAGCAGGAGTTCTGATTGCACATAAGAACGTGACCTCCTATGAAAATTGGACCCGCAGGTCTCATTCCATAGTATGATCCGCCCCTTAATAGAGTTCCTCCGGCCGGGAGATACGGTAGCTGAGGGTCAGGAGGGTATCCACAAAGTGGATGTCCTCGAAGAATACCCCCTTGGTCTGGGTGGAGAGCTCCACATTGGTAAAGTTCCAGAAGCCCTTCACTCCCAGGGCAATGAGCCGGTCCGCCAGCGGCTGGGCCACGCTCTGAGGCACTGTCAGCACCGCCACGTTGGGGTGGTACTCCTCCACATAGTGTTCCAGCTCCTCCATGGGCCGGATGGTCACGTCGTGGATCTTGGTACCGATCAGCGCCGGGGACACGTCGAAGGCGGTATCCACCTGAAAGCCCACCTTCTGAAAGTCGAAGTTCTGCAGCAGCGCATGGCCCAGATGGCCCGCTCCCACCACAATGAGCCGGTAGCCGGAGTCGATGCCCAGAATGTGGCCGATTTCCGAGCGCAGCTCCGCCACGTTATAGCCGTAGCCCTGCTGACCGAATTCACCGAAGCAGCTGAGATCCTGCCGGATCTGAGAGGCGGTGATGTCCATTTTCTGCCCCAGCGAATTGGAGGAAATGCGTACCACGCCCTTGTTATGCAGCTCGTCCAGATAGCGGTAATAGCGGGGCAGACGATGGATCACCGCATCCGAGACCTTTTGTTTTTTCATATGCGTCCTTCTTCTTTGCCGGCGGCAGGAGCCGGGCTGCAGCCCGCTTTCCCCTACCGCTTGTTTTCGTCTTTCTGGATTGTACTCCAAATTCCAGAACTTGTCAACTTTTTTAACAATCTTTTTTGTCTTTTGTGCAGTTTTCTTCTTTACATTCCCGAAAAAGATGGTATAATAAGTTAGTCGCAAGGGGGAAGTCTCCCTCTGCTCCATATGCGCCCGTAGCTCAGCTGGATAGAGTGACAGACTCCGACTCTGTAGGCCGCTGGTTCGAATCCAGTCGGGCGTACCAGAAAAACGGCAAGCATCGCAGGATGCCTGCCGTTTTTCCTTTTGCCCCGACGGGCGGATCTTATCCGCGTCTGCTCCATATTGGCTCTTTACAAGGGTGGGGGTCCCGTCAAGATTTATGCACAAAATTGTTTGCAGGCTCCGGCTGAGTGAAGTCAGCCGGCAATAGAGACGTCATCCAGAGCCGCCTCCAAATGCTTCCTGTTCATGCATCTCTTGCAGCCTCACTGGGCTTCGCCATGTGGCGGGCACAAACCAGCATCAGGGAGACAAATTTGTTGTCTCCGGCCTGTGTGGTGCCGATGTAGAAGTTCATCAGGCTGTGAATCAGGGCGGAAAACGATATATCACCCATATTGTCCAGACATGATATGAGGCCAATAAGAACAAGGGCATCATGTTCAGAATGCAGGATTGGGTAGAATCCGGGAAAAACGGAGAGCACTGGGAGTAGTTCTATCAAACAGGCTTATCAAAGCATTCTTATTTCCGGCAGCGCTGGAGATGTCCATGCATCAGGATGCTGGGCCAAAGGTGATTCCGTGCCGCTGACCTCCGGCACAAGCCGCAGATTCGGGATCGTGCTGCGTTTTTAGTATTCGGATGGTACGGAGGGCGAGGAGATCGCCAACGTCAATCCGGATCGCAACAGTCAGAACGACTGGCAGTATCTGTCCCTGCGGGCAGTTGCGGAAAAAAGCGTATACCTCCATGCGGATCGTGTTGCGTTATGACAAGTACCCCTGTAACCATCAGGTTACAGGGGTACTTCTTTTTTCACAGATGGAACACATTCACCAGAAACAGCAGGGCCAGTCCATAGTAGGTCACCACGGCCACCAGATCGTTGACCGTCGTGATCAGCGGGCCGGAGGCCACCGCCGGATCGATGTGGATCTTATGAAACAGCATGGGAACTATCGTCCCCACAAGGCTGGAGATCACCATGGCCACCACCAGCGACACCCCAACGCAGCCGGAGATCAGAAAAGCCGGCCCCCACGCATAGCCCTTACACACATGGATGTAGACCCCTAAAACCGCCAGCGCCATGAGGCCCAGGCACCCGCCGTTGAGAAGACCCACCCGCATCTCCTTGCCCAGCAGGGCCAGCTCCTCCTTCAGAGGAAGGTTCTCGTCCATGAGGACACGAATGGTGACGGCCAGCGACTGGGTACCGACGTTGCCCGCCATATCCAGCACCAGCGACTGGAAGCAGATAACGATGGGCAGCACCGCCACCACGGACTCGAAGATGCCCACCACCGACGAGACGCCCATGCCCAGAAACAGCAGCACGATGAGCCACGGCAGACGCTTTTTCATACTGACGGCGGCAGGCTCCCGGAGGTCCTCCTCCGAGGTCAGGCCGCCCAGCTTGGCGTAGTCATCGCCCATGGCGTCATCCACCAGCTCCACCAGATCCTGAGCGGTGAGGATACCGGCGATCCTTCCGTCCTCCGTCAGCACCGGCAGGGAATCCTCCTCATACTCTGCGATCCGGTCGATGCAGTCCTCCACCTTTTCATGGGCCAACACATAGGGATAGCTGCGGCGGATGATCCCGCTCAGCGGATCGTTTTCACGGGCGATGATCAGATCCTTCAGGTCGATGGCCCCGGCAAAGACACCGCTGCCGTCCACCACATACAGCGTGGAGATATTGTCGTGCTCACCGGCCTGCCGCACCAGCTCGTTCATGGCGCCGCAGACGGTCAGTGTGTCCGGGATGCAGACGAAATTGCCGCTCATGCGGCTGCCGATCTCCTCCTGATGAAAGGCCAGCAGCCGCCGGACATCCTTCCGGGTGTCGTCGTCCAGATGGGCGGCTAGAGCCTGCTTCTTCTCCGCCGGAAGCTCCCGCAGCATATCCAGCGCATCCGCCGTGTCCATGTCGGTGATCACCGCCGCCGCCAGATCCGCCGGAAGTTCCGCCAGGAAGCGGGAGGCATCGTCCAGATAGGGGAATATCTCTGCCAGCGTCCGGGCGTCCAGCTGCCGGAACAACCGCTCCCGCTCCGCATCCGTCAGCAGGGTGACGGCCTTGGCCACATCCCGCTGGTGATAGTGCTTCAGCAGCTCCGGCAGACGGTCCCCGTTTTGGGCCGTGCGGATGACCGCTGCGATCTCCTGTGCGAACTCCTTGTTTACCATTCTGTTCATCATATTCTTGTCCTCCTTTGACGCTACTTTGGGCAAAATGGGCGCAAAAATACACCGCCTCAGAGATAGTTGCCACAGCAAGACGTCTCCGGTGCGGTGCAGAAGGACACGACAAAGTAGAATGTGGTCAGCTCCTGTCCATGGATGACCACACCCTGTGTCTCTGCGGGCCGCATACCCGGCTTCGTCCTGTACTTCCGCAGCTATCCATGAACATTCACCTCCGTTGATGGCTGAAATAGGTCTTTTTTGACCACAACCCATCATAGCAGAACCCATCGGCACTGTCAACCGTTTCTTTCCCCGGTTTTTCACAGCCCCGGAGGCCCCATGGCCTCCGGGGCTGCATTCCCGGCATTTACTTTCCTTGGGGGCGGATCTCCACAGTCCCGCCGCCAAGACTCTCATAGATGCGGTGGGAAACGGAGAGGACGGTGCGTCCACGGGAGGCCTGACGCAGAGCCTCCCGGAACTGAATTTCGTACCGGCTTTGGATATTGGTCCCTCGCACCGCCTCATCGATCTCCCGGACGATGGTGTCCGGCCCCTCTCCCTGCACGATGTGGCGGAAGAGCTTGATGACGGCGTAGTCCGGCACACTGCACGCCCCGCCGTCTGCGTGCCTCTCCGCCACGCAGTAGGAGCCCTTGCCCAGATACGGGTCCTCCACATACTCGATGCGCTCCAGCTCCGTCACCGCCTTGGCCGCATCCACCAGCGCACTGCACCCCTTCTCTGGGGAGGGTGGACTTGGAGAGCGCCCAGCGGGATTCCTTTTACTGGGCGCTTTACTGCTCTGACAGCACCATGGAGGCCGTCCGGGCCACGGAGGAGCGCTACCGACGGTGTTTACTACGCCAGCATCAACATGAAGAACGCCAGCAATCCGCAGCAGTATTCCACGGGCAGCGCCTCTCTGCGGGGCAGCGCCAGCCAAGACCATCCATCTGACGGCTCTGGGGACCGGGGTCGCTCAGAGCATCTACGAATAAAATCAAATGCTCCGGGATTTTCTCATCCGGCTGGGCGTCAGCGAGGCCACCGCTGCCAAGGATGCCCGCAAAATGGAGCACGCTGTCGGCGCGGCAGACAGAGCATCTGGTGTACTTCCTCTGCTTCGCCAAGACCCTCCGCAAGGAGCCGGAGACGACGGAGTCCTGAGCCGCTTCTTGCAAAAGTGTAAGGCTTCGGACATATTTTCTTCTTCCTTTCGTTCCGTTTCTCTGTTATACTGGAGCCATACCAGGAAACACACGGCGGAGGTTCTTCCCTTCTCTGCCGGAAAATCGTAAGGAGGATACCACCATGCGTTATGAGATCAAAGGCACTCCCTTCCCCGTGGTGATCTGTCAGCTGGAAGACGGCGAGCAGATGGTCACGGAGCGTGGCTCCATGGTCTGGATGAGCCCTAATATGGAGATGCAGACCCATGGCGGTGGACTGGGGCGGATGTTCTCTAAAATATTCTCCGGCGAGAGTATGTTCCAGAACATCTACACCGCTCACGGCGCCGGGATGATCGCCTTCGGCTCCAGCTTCCCCGGCCAGATCAAGGAGATCGCCATCACTCCCGGCCACGATATGATCCTCCAGAAGAGCGCCTTTCTGGCCGCCGTGCCGGGAGTAGAGCTGTCCATCCACTTCAACCAGCGGCTGGGCGCGGGCCTCTTCGGCGGCGAGGGCTTCATCATGCAGCGCCTCAGCGGCAACGGCATGGCCTTTGCCGAGATCGACGGCACGCTGGTGGAGTACGACCTCCAGCCGGGTCAGCAGATCGTGGTGGACACCGGCAACGTGGCGGGCTTCACCGCCGGGGTGCAGATGGAGATCCGTCAGGTTCCCGGCATGAAGAACAAGCTGTTGGGCGGCGAGGGCCTTTTCAACACCGTCCTCACCGGTCCCGGACGTATCTGGCTGCAGACCATGCCCATCTCCGGCGTGGCCGCCGCCCTGCTGCCCTATATCCCCACCGGCAACAATTAAGCTGTCCGTCAGGCCCGCAGAGTCCTTCTTTGCGGGCTTGGCAAATTTTTTTATTTTTCACGCAATAAAACCGCATCTCCACGCATTACAGGGATGACAGGAGATAAAAGCCTATGACTGCATGGCCCGCCACAACCGAATATGCCGGCAGCAGTGCTCATCTGACGGAGCTGCTGGCCGCCATCGCCGCCGGGCAGCAGGATGCGCTGGCGCAGCTCTACCATCTCACCCGAACGGCGGTGTATGGTCTGTCGCTGTCGTACCTGAAAAACACCCACGACGCACAGGATATCACGCAGGATGTATTCGTTCATGTGTGGGATCACGCCCCGCAGTATCGCCCCACCGGCTCTCCCATGGGCTGGCTGCTGACGGTCTGCCGGAATCTGTGCCTGATGCGCCTGCGGCACACGGAGCGCCACGCCGTTCTCAGCGAGGCAGAATGGGACGCCATTCCCCAGCAGGAGACCGGTCTGACCACAGAGGAGCGAACGCTGCTGCAGCACGTTCTGTCCCGTCTGGGGGAGGAGGAGCGGCGCATCGTACTGCTCCATGCCGTCACCGGGCTAAAGCACCGGGAGATCGCCGCTCTGCTGGAGCTGCCCCTTCCCACTGTCCTGTCGAAGTATCACCGAGCGATCCGAAAAATGCGTGCTGATCTGGAAGGAGATAACGCCCATGACAAATGAAAAGCTGGAACAGCGCCTTGCACAAGCGCTGGAAAAAACAGCCCCCCATGACGTGGACGGCGTTCTCTCCCGCTGTGAGAAGCGGAAAGGAACGGAAATCCCCATGAAAACAAAACCTCACTCCCTGAAAAAATGGATGGCGATGGCGGCCTGTCTGGCCCTTCTGCTGCTGTGCGGCGGCGGACTGTTTCTGCGGCAGGCCAATGCTGTGGCCTCCGTGGTCTCCATCGACGTCAACCCCAGCATCGAGCTGCGGGTCAACCAAAATGAAAAGGTTCTGGCCTGCGTGCCTATGAACGACGACGCCCATGCCATTCTGGCGGATATGGGCGACGGCGAGGATCTGAAGGGGGCCAAGCTGGATGTGGCAGTAAACGCCATCGTCGGCAGTCTGGTCCGCAACGGCTATCTGGAGAGCATCTCCTCCGCCATCATGATCTCCGTAGAGGATCGGGATCAGAGCCGGGCTCACCGACTGCAGCAGGACCTCTCCGCCGCCGTGGACGGCATCCTGCGGGACAGCGCCTCTCAGGCCTCCGTATTGACCCAGACGGTCACGCAGGACACGTCTCTGGAGAAGCAGGCCAAGGACCACCACATCTCCACCGGCAAGGCGGCGCTGGTGAACCGTATCCTCGCTCTGAACAACAGTCTGTCCTTTGAGGAGCTGTCCAAGCTCTCCATCGGTGAGCTGAAGGATCTGGCCGAGACCGGCGCTCCTGCCATGCCCATCGGCATGGAGCGAGCACTGGAGATCGCCCTGCTCACCTGCGGGCAGTCCGCCGACCAGCTGACCAAGCAGGAGGTGGACGCTGAGCTGGACGAGGTTCCCGCCCACTACGAGGTGGAGCTGGAGGACCGCAGCGGTACGGAGTACGAGTATCGCATCGATGCCTATACCGGCGCTGTGCTCACCTCCTATGTGGAGCCGGACAGTCACGACGATGTGGATGACCACGACGACTATGATGATGACCACGACGATGACGACGATGACGACGATGATGCCCAGCCCACCGGCAGTGCCCAGCCCACCGGGCAGATCGGCCACGCCGCAGCCAAGTCCGCTGCCCTGACCCACGCCGGTGTGTCAGAGAGCCGGGCCTACGACACGGATGTGGAGCTGGATGACGAGGATGGCCGCTGGGTATACGAGGTGGAATTCAAGGCGGATGGCATGGAGTACGAATATGTCATCGATGCCTATACCGGCGCTGTGCTGGAATACGATATGGAACAGGACGATTGACCCCCTATAGCAAAAGAGGCAGGCACTTTTGTGCCTGCCTCTTTGTCGTTATTCCGATTCCGGCGGCGCTCCGGGGTCTCCCTCCGGCAGCGATGCCTCCTCGTCCTCCGACAGGGTGGGGATAAATGCCTGCGCCAGCTTTCCCTTGCCCCGGTGCTTGATGTAGAAGTAGCCGATGACGCTGAAGGTCACGGCACCGATGAAGTTGACGAACAGGTCCTCCATGGTATCGTACAGCCCGATATCCAGATACCCGTCAAAGCCCAGATCCGTGCCGTTGACGGCCACCGAGTGGATGCCGTCGATGGTGATGGGGGTGTTGCTGTTGGTGGGGTCCAGCATCACGGAGGTAATGCTCTGCACCACGGTGTCCTTCTGCATATCCAGATGGAACACCCGGTCCATGCCGAACTCGAAGAACTCCCACAGCACCCCCACGGTCATGGAGAAGCAGAAGGCCGCCAGCGCCACATATACCGGCGACAGCTGGAACTTGATGCGGCTGTTGCGGTTCAGGATGTCGATAAGGGCAAAGCCCGTGGCGGCACAGAGGAAGCCCGTGGTGGTGTGGAGCATGGAGTCCCAGTTGGGGTAGGTGATGAAGTAACACTCCAGCTCCCCCAGTATCTCCGCTGCGAAAATGAACAGCAGGATAATGATCTCCAGCACCGACGGCAGTTGGATACCGAAGTTCTGCTGAATGAAAAACGGCAGGATGAACAGCGCCAGCACCAGCAGGCAGATGAAGGCACTTTCATATTCGCCCCGGATGATGGACATTACCAGCTCCGCCAGCACGATCAACCGCAGGGCCACATATACGGCGAACACCGCCGGCTGCTTGTGAATGGTCTCCTTCAGCCGCTGGACCGTATCTCTGGGTTTGGGCGTTTTTTTCATAAAGGCTCCTTCCCGGCACAGCACTGCGCCGCTGTGGTTTTTTCTGCATGGTATCATATCCCCGGTCAAAACGCAACGAAAAATGTGACAAAAATCGTGGCGGCCCGTCTTGACAAGCGGCCCGCTGTGTGATAATCTAAGAAAAATTTGCCATGCGGAGGTGATGACCGTGACCGTCGTTTTTCAGGATGCCCAGATATTCCGCCGAGGTGTTCTCACCCGTGGGGATGCTGTTTTCTCTTTTGAAATCCATCACGGCACCAGTGTTTCTCCCGTTCATGTTCCCGCCTCTTCTTTTGTGATATGTCCCGGTTTCGTTGATGTACACGTACATCTTCGTGAGCCGGGCTTTTCTTATAAGGAGACCATGTCCAGCGGCACCCAAGCCGCCGCCCACGGCGGATACACCACGGTGTGTGCCATGCCCAATCTGGACCCGGTGCCGGACAGCCTGCCCCATCTGGAGCAGCAGCTGGCCCTGATCCGCCGGGATGCCGCCATCCGGGTGCTGCCCTACGGCTCCATCACCCGTGGCCAGCTGGGGGAGGAGCTGTCGGACATGGCGGCCATGGCCCCCTATGTGGCGGCCTTCTCCGACGACGGGCGAGGTGTGCAGAGCGAGGCGCAGATGCGCCTTGCCATGGAGACCGCCAAGGGGCTTCATAAGCTCATCGTGGCCCACTGCGAGGACAATTCCCTCCTCCACGGGGGCTACATCCACGACGGGGCCTACGCCCGCACCCACGGCCACCGGGGCATCTGCTCCGAAAGCGAGTGGGGGCAGATCCGGCGGGATTTGGAGCTGGTGCGCCAGACCGGCTGCGGCTACCACGTCTGCCACATCTCCACCAAGGAGAGCGTGGCCCTGATCCGCCGGGCCAAGGCGGAGGGGCTGGACGTCACCTGTGAGACGGCCCCCCACTATCTGCTGATGGACGAAACCATGCTGCAGGAGGACGGCCGCTTCAAGATGAATCCCCCTCTCCGCAGTCCCGCCGACCGGGAGGCCCTGCTGGAGGGGCTGGCCGACGGCACCATCGACATGATCGCCACCGATCACGCCCCCCACAGCACCGAGGAGAAGTCCCGTGGGCTGGAGAAGAGCGCCATGGGCATCGTGGGGCTGGAGACCGCCTTCCCCCTGCTGTATACCTATCTGGTAAAGCCGGGCCTGCTCTCCTTCCCCCGCCTGATGGAGCTGCTCCACGATGCTCCCTGCCGCCGCTTCGGCCTCCCGCAGGGGGAGCTGGACGGCCCCCACGCTGATTTCACAGTCTTTGATCTGGCGGCCTCGTATCCCATCGACCCGGCGGACTTCCTCTCTCAGGGGAAGGCCACCCCCTTCACCGGCTGGCCGGTACAGGCCCGCTGCCTGCTGACGGTCTGCAACGGCCGCCTCGTCTGGCAGGACAGTGATCTCTTTTCCAAGGAGGACCGCATATGAAGCAGGTCACATGGATCATTACCGAAAATACGCCCCTGACGCCGGACACCTACCGCCTGCGTCTCACCGGCGATACGGAGGCCATCACGGCCCCCGGTCAGTTCGTAAACCTGAAGCTCTCCGGCTTCTACCTGCGCCGCCCCATCTCCGTCTGCGACTGGGAGCCCGGTGCCGCCACCCTTATCTATAAGGTGCTGGGCCACGGCACGGCGGCCATGACCCGCCTGCCCGTGGGAACAGAGCTGGATGTGCTGACAGGGCTGGGCAACGGCTACGACACATCTCTCGCCGGGGAGCGCCCCCTGCTGGTGGGCGGCGGCGTCGGCATCCCGCCCCTGTACGGACTGGCCCGCCGCCTGACGGCGGAGCATCGTCAGGTCACGGCGGTGCTGGGCTACAACCGGGCGTCAGATATTTTTCTGGCGGAGGAGCTCCATGCGCTGGGCGTCACCGTCCGCCTCCTCACCGCCGACGGCAGCGCCGGGACCTGCGGCCTTGTCACCGACGGCATGGAGGGTGTGAATTACACCCACCTCTATACCTGCGGGCCGGAGGCCATGCTCCACGCCGTGTGGCAGCGCTGCCGCACCGATGGGCAGTTCAGCTTTGAAGAGCGCATGGGCTGCGGATTCGGAGCCTGCATGGGCTGCACCTGCCGCACCAAGTACGGCCACAAGCGCATCTGCAAGGACGGCCCCGTCCTGCGAAGGGAGGAGATCGTATGGTAAATACCGCCGTCACCCTCTGCGGTCTGCCGCTGGAGAACCCCATCATCCCCGCCAGCGGTACCTTCGGCTATGGGTACGAGTTCGCCCAACTCTACGACATCAACTGTCTGGGGACCTTCTCCTTCAAGGGGACGACGCTCACCCCCCGGTACGGAAACCCCACCCCCCGCATCGCTGAGTACGCCGGGGGCCTGCTGAACTCCGTGGGGCTGCAAAACCCCGGCGTGGAGGCCGTCATCCGGGAGGAGCTGCCCCGTCTGCGGGAGGTCTTTCACAAGCCGGTGATGGCCAACGTCAGCGGCTTTTCCATAGAGGAATACGCCCAAGTATGCCGGCAGCTGGACGGGGCGGAGCAGGTAGGCTGGCTGGAGGTGAATATCTCCTGCCCCAACGTCCACGGCGGCGGAGCCGCCTTCGGCGCAGACCCCCGGACGGCAGCCGCCGTCACACGGGCCGTCCGTGACGTGACGAAAAAGCCGGTCATCATGAAGCTCTCCCCGGCTGCGGCGGATATCGCTGCCGTGGCACGGGCCTGTCAGGAGGCCGGGGCCGACGGTGTCAGCCTGATCAATACTCTGCCGGGGATGCGGATCGATCTGAAGCGCCGCCGTCCCCTGCTGGCCAACGGCACCGGCGGAATGTCCGGCCCCGGCATCTTTCCGCTGGCGGTGCGGATGGTGTATCAGGTCTACGAGGCCGTGGACATTCCCATTGTGGGCATGGGCGGCGTCAGCACCGCCGAGGACGTGCTGGAGCTGATGCTGGCCGGGGCCACCGCCGTGGGCGTGGGAGCCGCCAATCTGGTGGAGCCCTGCACCTGCCGGAAGATCATACAGGACCTGCCTGCCGCCATGGAGCGGTACGGCATTCAGCAGCTTACGGATATCATAGGAGGAGCACATCATGGGTAAAGACGTTATCATTGCACTGGACTTCGACAGCCGGGAGAAAACACTGGCTTTTCTGGACCGCTTCACAGAGGAGAAGCCCTTCGTCAAGGTGGGCATGGAGCTGTTTTACGCCGAGGGTCCCGCCATCGTCCGGGAGATCCGCCGCCGGGGCCACCGCATCTTTCTGGATCTGAAGCTCCACGACATCCCCAACACGGTGAGAAAGGCCATGGCCGCCCTGTCGGCGCTGGATGTGGACATCATCAACCTCCACGCCGCCGGTACCGCCGCCATGATGACCGCCGCTCTGGAGGGCCTCACCCGCCCCGACGGCACCCGCCCTCTGCTCATCGCCGTCACCCAGTTAACCTCCACCGATCAGGAGCGCATGGAGCGGGAGCTGCTGATCCACGCCCCGCTGGAGGAGGTGGTGCTCAGCTACGCCGCCAACGCCGCTGCGGCGGGGCTGGACGGCGTGGTCTGTTCCCCGCTGGAGGCCGGAGCCATCCACCGGCGCTGCGGGGCCGACTTCCTGACGGTGACCCCCGGCGTCCGATTCGCCGGAGGGGATGCCGGGGATCAGAAGCGGGTCACCACCCCCGCCAAGGCCCGTGAGCTGGGCTCTGATTACATCGTGGTGGGCCGCCCCATCACGCAGGCGGAGGACCCTGTGGCGGCCTATCGCCGCTGTGTAAAGGAGTTTGTGGGCTGATGCGCTGGAATACGGTACTTTTCGATCTGGACGGCACGGTGACGGACCCCAAGGAGGGCATCACCTGCGCCGTGGCCTACGCCCTGCGGCAGCAGGGCATCATCGCTGACCCCGATACCCTCACCTCCTTCATCGGCCCTCCCCTCCACGAGAGCTTCCCGGAGCTGTTCGGCCTGACGGAGGAGCAGACGGATCGGGCCGTGGAGGACTTCCGGGTGTACTTCTCCCGGCAGGGCTGGGCGGAGAACATCCCCTACAAGGGCATGGCGGAGTTGCTGGAGAGCCTGCAAGGAGCCGGACTGAAGCTGGTCATCGCCACCTCCAAGCCGGAGGAATTCGCCCTGCGCATCATGGAACACTTCGGTCTGGCCGCTTACTTCCACCGCATCTGCGGCGCACAGAGGGAGGACCGGGCCAGCGCGCAGAAGGGCAGCGTGGTGGCCGACGCCCTGCGCCGCAGCGGCACGGACGGCCCCGCCGTCATGGTGGGCGACCGCCGCTTCGACGTCGCCGGTGCCCATGAAAACGGTCTGCCCGCCATCGGCGTTCTCTACGGCTACGGCGGCCGGGAGGAACTGGAAAACGCCGGAGCCGACTATCTGGCCGCCGATCTTCACGAACTCAAGCAGCTTCTGCTGCAGGAATAGGAGGAACTTATGGACAACATCCGCACCCACATTGCCCGGCACCTGCTCTCCATCGGAGCGGTGTTTCTGCGGCCCGACGAGCCTTTTGTCTGGGCCAGCGGCATCAAAAGCCCCATCTACTGCGACAACCGCCTGATCCTCACCGCCCCGGAGGCCCGGAACGAGGTGGAGCAGGCCATTGCCGACACCGTCCGCCGGGAGTACCCGGAGGCGCAGGTGCTCATGGGTACCGCCACCGCCGGTATCGCCCATGCCGCCATCGCCGCCCACCTGCTGGGCCTGCCCATGGGCTACGTCCGCTCCGGCAGCAAGGATCACGGCCGCAAGAACCAGATCGAGGGCAAGCTGACCCCCGGCGAGAGGGTGGTGGTCATCGAGGACCTGATCTCCACCGGTGGCAGTGTGCTGGACACCGTGGCCGCCCTGCGGGCCGCCGGAGCGGAGGTGCTGGGCGTCATCAGCATCTTCACCTACGGCATGGCCAAGGGCCGTCAGCGGCTGGCCGAGGCCGGTGTCAAGTGCGTCAGCCTTACCGATCTGGACACCATCGCTCAGGTGGGCGTCCAGCAGGGATACATCACGCAGGGGGACGTGGCCCGGCTGCTGGCCTTCCGGGATGACCCCTCCGACGAAAACTGGATCAGAAAAGGAGAATGAACCGTATGAACCATCTCATTGACATTTTGCAGCTGTCCCCGGAGGAGATCATGGAGCTGGTGAGCACCGCCTGCGACATCATCGACCATCCCGCCGCCTATGCCCACAAGTGCGACGGCAAAATACTGGCCACCCTGTTCTTCGAGCCCTCCACTCGCACCCGTCTCAGCTTCGAGAGCGCCATGCTGAGTCTGGGCGGGCAGGTGCTGGGCTTCTCCTCCGCCAGCAGCTCCTCCGCCGCCAAGGGCGAGAGCGTGTCCGATACCATCCGCACCGTCAGCTGTTACAGCGATATCATCGCCATGCGCCACCCCAAGGAGGGTGCTCCGCTGGTGGCCTCCCGCCACTCGCTGGTACCCATCATCAACGCCGGAGACGGTGGCCACAACCACCCCACCCAGACCTTGACGGATCTGCTGACCATCCACCGGGAGAAGGGCCGCTTCGACGATCTGACCATCGGCCTGTGCGGCGACCTGAAATTCGGCCGCACCGTCCACTCTCTGGTGGCCGCCATGAGCCGCTATACCGGCATCCGCTTCGTGCTCATCTCCCCGGAGGAGCTGAAGCTGCCCCGCTACGTCAAGGAGCAGTACATCAAGAGCAGGAACATCCCCTACATCCAGTCTACCTCTCTGGATGAGGTGATGCCGGAGCTGGATATCCTCTATATGACCCGTGTCCAGCGGGAGCGGTTTTTCAACGAGGAGGACTATCTGCGCCTGAAGGACAGCTACATCCTCACCCCGGAGAAGCTGAAAAACGCCAAGCCGGACCTGCGGATCCTGCATCCCCTGCCCCGTGTCAATGAGATCTCCGTGGCGGTGGATGAGGACCCCCGTGCCTGCTACTTCAAGCAGGTGCAGTACGGCAAGTACATCCGCATGGCGCTGATTCTGAAGCTGCTGAACATCGCTTGAAAGGGAGGGCATCATCATGATTATTGATTCCATTCAGAACGGCATCGTCATCGACCATATCTCCGCCGGAAAGGCCATGGAGCTGTATCGCATTCTGGGGCTGGACAAGCTGGACTGCACCGTGGCCATCCTGAAAAACGTCACCAGCGGTAAGCTGGGCCGCAAGGACATCATCAAGATCGACCGTGAGATGGAGCTGGACTGGGATCTTATCGGCTACGTGGACCCCAGCATCACCGTCAACAGTATCCGAGACGGCCAGCTGGTGGAAAAGCGCACCCTGAAGCTGCCGGAGCGCATCCGTGGCGTGCTGCGCTGCAAGAATCCCCGGTGCATCACCTCCGTGGAGCAGGAGCTGCCCCAGGAGTTCGTGCTCACCGACCGGGAAAAGCGGGTCTATCGCTGCATCTACTGCGAGACGCAGGCAGAAAAGTAACTCATCTATCAAGAAGGCCCACGGCTGCGCCGCGGGCTTTCTTGCGTTCTCCCCCGTCTCCCGCTTCCCCCTCCCTATTCTTCCTGCGGCGCAGCGTTTTTCGCCCGTTTTATTTTATTACAATTATGTATACATTATTTGAATCGAAAACACCGATAGTACGGTCTTATCTCCTGAAATCGCTATTTGCCACTGGTGGAGGCTGATGGTAGAATCTCTGTTGCAAAGTGCTTCGGCAGATCGCTGCCAGTAGGTGAACCATGCCATCAGGACGGCTATTCCGAAGCTTTGAAGATATCGTGCCGTCAGGGCACAACAGGAGGCAGGCAAAATTGCTCACTATGGGAATCGATTCCGGCTCCGCCATGACCAAGGCGGTGCTGTTTGACGGACAGGAGATCGTGGACTTCCGGATGGAGCCCAGCGGCTCCACCCCCGGCCGGGTCATCCATCGGCTCTATGAGGAACTGAGGACCCCCGACACCGCCTTTGTGGTGGCCACCGGCTATGGCCGGGCGCTGCTGCCGGAGGCGGACAAGTCCATCACGGAGATCACCTGCCACGGGGCCGGGGCCGCTTTTCTCTGTCCCGGCTGCGACACGGTCATCGACATCGGCGGGCAGGACAGCAAGGTGATCCTGCTGGATCCCTCCGGCGGGCAGGTAAAGGACTTCCTGATGAACGACAAGTGCGCCGCCGGAACGGGCCGGTTTCTGGAAATGACCATGAGCCGGGTAGGCAGCGACATCGCCTCCATCGATACCTTTGTGGAGGGGGCGGAGCCGGTGACCATCAACAGTATGTGCGCCGTGTTTGCCGAGAGCGAGATCATCGGCCTGCTGGCGCAGGAGACACCTCCCGGCAGCATTGCGTTGGGGTGCATCTACTCCATCTGCCGCCGCACCGCCATCTTTGCTCAAAAGCTGGCTCCGGAGCATCCCAAGGTGTTCTTCTCCGGCGGACTGGCCCAGTCGCAGGTGGTGCGGGAGGTACTGGCCCGGTATCTGGACGTAGAGAGCGTCACTGCCCATCCCCTGTGCCAGTATAACGGTGCCATCGGCGCTGCGGTGCTGGGCTGGAAGCGGGTCAATCGATGAATGGACAGACCGGCTCAGACCGGTCAGGGTATATGTGAAAAGAAAGGATCAAGCATATGGTTGAACTGAAAAAGGATCTGCCGGAAATTTTTGAAGAGTTTGCCGATCAGCGGAGAAACTCCTTCCTGGCCATCAAGAAGCTGAAGGAGCAGGGCGTGCCTGTGGTGGGTGCCTTCTGCACCTACCTCCCCAAGGAGCTGCCCCGTGCCATGGGCGCCGCAGTGGTGGGCCTGTGCTCCGTATCGGATGAGACCATCCCCGATGCCGAGAAGGATCTGCCCCGGAACCTGTGTCCCCTCATCAAGTCCAGCTACGGTTTCGCCAAGACGGACAAGTGTCCCTTCTTCTACTTCTCCGATCTGGTGGTAGGCGAGACCACCTGCGACGGCAAGAAGAAGATGTATGAGATGCTGGCTGAGTTCAAGCCCGTCTACGTCATCGAGCTGCCCAACCGGCAGTCCGAGGAGGGCATCGCCATGTACCGCCGGGAGATCATCCGGTTCAAGGAGGAACTGGAGCGGCGCTTCGAGACCACCATCACCGAGGAGGCCATCCGCCACGAGATCCACCTGAACAACGAGATCACCAAGTCCCTGCTGCGGCTGCAGTACCTCATGGCCAACGATCCCGCCCCCGTCAGCGGTCTGAACATCGTCAATACCGCCTACGGCAGCGGCTTCAACATGGACGTGGAGTCCCTGCCTGCCCGCATCAACGATCTGGCGGACCAGATCGAGGCGGAGTACGCCGCCGGCAAGAACGAGGGCAAGAAGCCCCGTATCTTGGTGACGGGCTCCCCCTCCGGCGGCGCAGCCCTGAAAGTCATTCGGGCCATTGAGGACGCCGGCGCTGTGGTGGTGGCCTTTGAGAATTGCAGCGGCCTGAAATCCATGCTCCTCACCGACGAGGAGAACCCCGACGTCTACGATGCTTTGGCCCGGCGGTATCTGGGCATCGGCTGCTCCTGTATGTCCCCCAACCCCAACCGTATGGCCATGCTGGATAAGCTCATCGACGAGTTCCATGTGGACGGTGTGGTGGATATCATCCTGCAGGCCTGCCATACCTACAACGTGGAGACAGCGCTGGTGGGCAAGCTGGTGAAGGAGAAGAAGGGCATCCCCTACACTGTGGTGGAGACCGACTACTCTCAGGCCGACGTAGGCCAGATCCAGACCCGCATGGCCGCCTTCGTGGAAATGCTGTAAGGCGGAGCGGCGTATGAAATTCGACTTTACCACCATCTATGACCGCCGTGGGAGAGACGCCATGGCGGTGGACGCCGTGGAGAAGATCCCGGTATTCCAGCCCAACGAGGGCTTCGACGCCATCCCCATGTGGGTAGCAGATATGAACTTCGCCACGGCCCCCGCCGTGACGGAGGCCATCCGGAAGCGGCTGGAGCATCCTCTGTTCGGCTACTTTATGACCAGCGATGAGTACTTTGACTCCATCATCCGCTGGCAGGAGCGCCGCAATGGCGTCACCGGGCTGGAGAAGGAGCACATCGGCTACGAAAACGGCGTACTGGGCGGCCTTATGAGCGCCTTGGCCGCCGTGTGCGCCAGAGGCGACAACGTGCTGGTCCACTCCCCCACCTACATCGGCTTCACCCGTTCCATCGAAAACGGCGGCTATCACGTCATCACCAGCCCCCTGAAGCCGGACCGCTACGGTGTGCAGCGCATGGACTTCTTCGACATGGAGACCAAGATCAAGCGCAACGACATCCGTGCGGTGGTGTTCTGCTCCCCCCACAACCCCACGGGCCGTGTATGGGAGCAGGAGGAGCTGGAGCAATTCATGGACATGGCCCGGCGGCTGAATGTAACGGTGATCTCCGACGAGATCTGGTCGGACCTGACCCTCCGTGGTCACCGGCACATCCCCCTGCAATCCGTGTCCGATGACGCCCGGCAACGCACCGTGGCCCTGTACGCCCCCTCCAAGACCTTCAATCTGGCAGGCCTCATCGGCAGCTACCACATCGTGTATAACGAAACTCTCCACAAACGGATGAAGAAGGAGAGCAGTCTCAGCCACTACAACAGCATGAACGTGTTGTCCATGCACGCCCTCATCGGCGCTTACAGCGACGAGGGCAGCCAGTGGGTGGATGAGCTGCGGGAGGTGCTGACGGAGAACGTCAAGTACGCCTGCAGGTTCATCCGCAAGAACCTGCAGGGGGTCAGCGTGCAGCAGCCGGAGGGTACCTATATGCTGTTTCTGGACTGCGAGGAGTACTGCCGCCGCAGCGGCCGCACCTTGGACGAGGTGAAAAAGGCCGGCTACGAGGTGGGCGTTGTGTGGCAGGACGGCCGTCCCTTCCACGGGGCGCACCACATCCGCATGAATCTGGCCCTGCCCATGGAGAAGGTCGTCATTGCCATGGATCGGCTGAAGGAATACGTGTTCATCTGATAGATCTCCCGGCAACGGGCTTCTATACATAATAATCATCAAAATCACAAGAGGAGAAAAGACATGAAGAAACTTTCCAAAGTCATTTGCCTCGTCCTCTCCGCTCTGATGCTGCTGAGCCTTGCGGCCTGCGGCAAGCAGGCCGGCGGGGCGGATGATGCTCAGGGTAAGCCCATCGAGGGCGGCACCTTCGTCTACGCCATCGAGGAACCCATCACCTCCCTGAACTGGTACAACAACAGCTCCACGGATCTGGGCAAGCAGGTGTTCCAGAACCTGTATGACCCCATGTGGAAGTCCAACACCGACGGTTCTCTGGACTATCGTCTGGCGAAGAGCGTGGACATCAGCGAGGACGGTACCACCTACACCCTGACCCTGCGGGACGACATCTACTGGAGCGACGGTGAGAAGATCACTACCGATGACATCGTGTTCACTCTGGATACGCTGACTGTTCCCGAGGTGGCTCCCAGCACCGCTGCCGCCTACAAGGTGGACGGCGAGTTCTGCACCTATGAGAAGCAGAGCGATACCGTCATCGTGTTCAAGGTCGGCCGGGCCTCCAACCTGTTCAAGAAGGCTCTGGGCGCCCTGTATGTCCTGCCTGCCCACTGCTTCGAGGGGGTACCCGCCACTGAGGTACTGACCTGTGAGCAGAACGCCAACATCGCCACCAGCGGTGCCTTCGTGGTGGATAGCTTCAGCGTGGGCGAGAAGCTGGTGTGCCTGAAGAACCCCAACTACTACCGCACGGCCGCCCACATCGACGGCTTCGAGGTCCGCTGCGTCTCTGACGCCAGCACGCAGGAGATCGCCTTCCGCAACAAGGAGCTCTCCATCTTCACCATCAGCAACGCCGAGACGCTGGCCAACTATAAGGATAACGACGAGTATCAGGTGGTGTCCTACCCCGACGGCCGCATCACCTTCATGGAGATCAACCCCAACAGCGAGGCCATGTCCACCATGGAGGCCCGTCAGGCTGTGATTTATGCGCTGGATCTGGACGCTCTGGTGTACGGCACCTACGGCGACGAGGCCCTGTGCCGAACCGCCACCAGCATCCTGTCCACCGTTTCCATGTTCTATAACCCCGAGATCACCAACTACAAGCAGGATCTGGACAAGGCCGCCCAGCTCATCCAGCAGACCGGTCTGAAGGACAAGACCATCAAGATCATCTACAACTCCGCCCGTGTGGGTCAGGAGGAGCTGGCCACCATGATCAAGAGCCAGCTGGACGCTGTGGGCCTCAATGCCCAGATTGACTCCATGGAGACCGCCGCCTACTTCAAGTCCTACTTCTATGCCACCGATTCCTATGACATTGCGCTTATGGGCAACGGTATGCTGGACGATCCCAGCGGCTTCGTGGGCCTGTTCGCCCACACCCGCTCCGGCGCCAATATGTACACCACCGACGAGGTGGATAACCTGTGGGCACAGCTGGATCGTGAGATGGATCCCGCTGTCCGTCAGGACATCATGAATCAGGGTCTGCAGGCCCTGAAGGACTGCTGGTCCTGCGTACCCGTGCTGGATACCAACTATGTCTGCGTCGCCCAGAAGAACATCGGCGGCTTCGAGGCCAGCGACCGTCTCACTGACCTGACTCAGATCTACTTCATCGGCTGACACCGCCGCTGAGAGTGCAATTGCGTGGAGCCGGTCTCCACGCAATTGCCTTTCACGGCGGTATGAGGAAAAACATGAAAAAATACTTTCTGACCAGACTGGCTCTGGCCCTGCCGGTAATTTTGCTGGTATCCGTCTTTTCCTTTGCGCTGGTGTTTCTGGCCCCCGGCGACCCCGCCGCCCAGTACCGGACGCTGGAGATGACCGACGAGGAGTACGAGCAGCTGAAAACGGAGCTGGGCTACAACGATCCGGTCATCGTGCAGTATGGCCGGTGGCTGGGGAACGTCCTCCACGGGGACTTCGGCGTCTCCACCAGCAGCCACACCGGCGTGTGGCCCCTCATCAAGGCCAAACTCCCGGCCACCGTGGGGCTAATGGCCGCCTCCATCGTCTTTTCCCTGTTGGTATCCATCCCACTGGGGATGCTGGCGGGCTACTTTGAAAACTCATGGTTCGACCGCATCACCAACGGTCTGCACTATGTGGCCATCTCCATCCCCTCCTTCTGGTTCGCCATCATGCTCATCATCCTGTTCTCCCTGAATCTGGGCTGGCTGCCCAGCTCCGGGATGCGGACCACCGGCATACACACCTTCTGGGATCTGGCCCGCCACGCCATCATGCCGGTGCTGGTGCTGAGCATCGGGAAGATCTCCATCTACGCCCGGTACGTCCGGGCCGCCACTATCCAGCAGCTGTCGGAGGACTATGTGCTCTTCGCCATCTCCAAGGGGGCAAGCCGGGGCTATATCCTGTTGCGCCACGTGCTGAAGAACTGCCTGCTGCCGGTCATTACGCTGGTGGGCATGAATCTGGGCAGTCTGGTGTCCGGTGCCTACATCGTGGAGACCATCTTCGGCTGGCCGGGACTGGGTACCACCGGCATGAGCGCCATCTACTCCCGTGACTACAACATGATTATGGGAACCACCATGCTCTCGTGCCTGCTGCTGGTGGGCGGAAATCTGCTGGCGGATCTGTGCTACTGTCTGGCCGATCCCCGCATCAAGGCCATGCGAGGTGACAATCGATGAAAAAGAATCATAAGCTGCCCCTCTCCATGGTTCTCAGCGGCGGTGTGCTGCTGCTGATTCTTCTGGCCGCCCTGCTGGCGCCCCTGTCCCCCCACGACCCCATCGCCGTGGAGACCGTGCAGAAGTTCCTGCCCCCCTCCGCCCAGCACCTGCTGGGAACGGATAACTTCGGCCGGGACACCTTCACCCGCCTGCTCTACGGCGGACGGGTCTCCCTGCTGGTGGGCTTTCTGTCCATGCTCATCTCCATTGTGTTCGGCACGGTGTACGGCATCGTCAGCGGCTCCTCCGGCAAGCTGGTGGACGGCTTCATGATGCGTATCGTGGACATCCTCATGTCGGTACCCAGCTTTCTCATTATCATCACTCTGAACATCTACATGAACGCCGGCATCCGGACGCTGGTGGTGACCATCGGTCTGTTCTCGTGGATGGGCGTGGCCCGCATCGTCCGGGCGGAGGTACTGAGTCTGCGGGAGCGGGACTTCATTCTGGCCTCCGAAGGGCTGGGCGCCCGGAAGAGCTGGGTCATCACCCGGCACTTCGCCCGCAACGTCTTTTCCCCGGTGCTGGTGGCCTCCACCAACAGCATCGCCTCCGCCATCCTGACGGAGTCGTCCCTGAGCTATCTGGGCTTCGGCATCTCCATCCCCAACCCATCCTGGGGCGGTATGCTGGAGGGCGCCCAGACCTACATCCTCACCCACCCCTCACTGGCGGTCTATCCGGGCGTGTGCATCCTGCTGACCGTTCTGTGCTTCAATGTGCTGGGCAACGGCTTCCGCCGCCGCTTCAGCCCCAATTCCGGGAGGTAAGTCATGCATCAATACGACATCCGTGACCTCCGCATCCACTTCCCCACCCGCCGTGGCGTGGTGGAGGCAGTGCGGGGCGTCAGCTTCTACATGGATCAGGGCGAGTGCGTGGCGCTGGTGGGAGAATCCGGCTGCGGCAAATCCGTGACGGCCCGCTCCCTCATGGGCCTGACGGAGGTCACCGGCGGACGCTGTCAGCCCGGCAGCCAGATCCTCTGCCACGGGGAGAACATCCTCGATTACAGCAAGAAGCAGTGGCAGAGCTATCGGGGCCGGGACGCCGCCATGATCTTTCAGGACGCCATGACTTCCCTGAACCCCACCATGCAGATCGGTCATCAGATCGCCGAGTGCTACCGCTTCCATCAGAAGATCGGCCGCAAGGAGGCGCTGGAGAAGGCGGCGGAGATGCTGGCGCTGGTGGGCATCTCTGACCCGGAGGCGGCCCTGCGCCGCTATCCCCACGAGTTCTCCGGCGGTATGCGCCAGCGTGTGATGATTGCCTCGGCGCTGGCCTGCCAGCCGGGGCTCCTCATTGCCGATGAACCCACCACGGCGCTGGACGTGACCATTCAGGCCCAGATCCTGGACCTGATCCGCCAGATGAAGGAACGCAGCGGCACCACGGTGCTGCTCATCACCCACGACATGGGCGTGGTGGCGGGACTGGCCCAGCGCATCGTCATCCTCTACGCCGGGTGCGTCATGGAGATCGGCACCACCGATGAAATTTTCTATCAGCCCGCCCATCCCTACACCAGGGGCCTGCAAAAGGCCTCCCCCCGTTTGGACGAAATGGGCGGCGGACGGCTCTACACCATCGAGGGAACGCCCCCGGAGCTGATCGCACCGGGTCCCGGCTGTCCCTTCGCCCCCCGCTGCCCCCACGCCACGGAGCAGTGCCGCCGGGAAATACCCGCCCTGCGGGATCTGGGCGGTGGCCATCTGGTGGCCTGCCACCACGCAGAACAGGAGGTGACAGCATGAGCCAGCCCATCCTTCAGGTGGAGCACCTGAAAAAATACTTCCCCGCCGGGGGCCGCAAGGTCCTGCGTGCGGTGGATGACGTGAGCTTCTCTGTGCAGGAGGGAGAAATTCTCGGCATCGTAGGCGAGTCCGGCTGCGGCAAGACCACCTGCGGCCGCACCGCCATCGGCCTGTACAGCAAAACCGACGGCGTCTCCCTGTACCGTGGGGAGGACGTCCACCGGATGCGGGGCGCCAAGCGCCGTGCCTTCTGCTGTCAGGTGCAGACGGTCTTTCAGGACCCCTACGCCTCACTGGACCCCAAAAACAAGGTCATCGACCTCATTGCCGAGGGCATGGACATCCACCACCTGTACACCGGCCCGGCAGAGCGCCGGGAGAAGGTGCAGGCCCTGATGGAGCAGGTGGGGCTGAACCCCTCCGGCATCGACCGCTATCCCTACGAGTTCTCCGGCGGTATGCGCCAGCGCATCGGCATCGCCCGTGCGCTGGCGGTGGAGCCCCGGCTGCTGCTGTGCGACGAGCCCATTTCGGCGCTGGATGTGTCCATTCAGGCCCAGATCGTCAACCTGCTGCTGGACCTACGGGAACAGAAGTCCCTGACCTATCTGCTGATCTCCCATGATCTGTCCATGGTGCGGCACCTGTCGGACCGTATTCTGGTAATGTATCTGGGGGAGGTGGTGGAGGAGAGTACGGCGCAGGAGCTGTACACCCACCCCCTGCACCCCTACACCAAGGCCCTCATCGCCGCCATCCCCATTCCCGATCCCAAGGTGGAACGGGCCCGCCCCCGCAGCGTGCTGCAAGGACAGGTCCCCAGTCCCGTGGACCCGCCTCCCGGCTGCCGGTTCGCCGGGCGCTGCCCCTACGCCACAGACCGCTGCCGGGCGGAGAAGCCGGAGCTCTGCGACATGGGCGGTGGCCACCGGGTGGCCTGCCATCTGTGCCGGTAACGGCCGTCGTATCGCATTTTCCTATGAAACGCCGGCATCCATCGTTTTTTGTCGTTTTACCCGTCCCCACCGGGGCGGTATAATGAACCCAAGCAAAGGTTCCCGCCCCAGCGGGCAGCCTGATAGGAGGTAACATCACATGAGCAAAATTTTAGTCAACGCCGTGGGCGACGCCTGCCCCATTCCCGTCACGAAAACCATCCACGCCCTGTCCGGCATGACCGAGGCCGGTACGGTGGAGGTCCATGTGGACAACGAGACCGCCGTGCAGAATCTGAACCGTCTGGCCACCGGCAAGGGCCTGAAGTTCAGCGCCGAGAAGCGGGAGGAGAAGCTATTCGTGGTGACCCTGACGGTGGACGACCCCGCCGCCGTGTCCGGCACCGCTCCGGAGGAGACCGCCTGTGCCCCGGATAACCGGGACAACACCGTGGTGGTCATCGGCACCAACTGCCTTGGCTCCGGTGACGATACGCTGGGTGCCACGCTGATGAAGGGCTTTCTCTACGCCCTGAGCCAGCAGGAGCGTCTGCCCCGCACCATCCTGTTCTATAACGGCGGCGCCAAGATCACCACCGAGGGTTCCGTCTCCATCGAGGACCTGAAGAACATGGAGGCACAGGGTGTGGAGATCCGCACCTGCGGCACCTGCCTGAACTACTACGGTCTCACCGACAAGCTGGCCGTGGGCTCCGTCACCAATATGTATGACATCGTGGAGACCATGACCTCCGCCGGTAAGGTCATCCGCCCGTAATTTTCCCCCCAACAGCATAATAAAACAGGGAAGCGCTGTGCGCTTCCCTGTTTTTTGTCGGCCACGGACGAGACGGTGTCAGCGGTGCAGCAGCTGCTGGCTGGCCTGTGCCATCTCCTGGAAGATACCTGCGTGACGGCGGGACACAATGGCCCGGATCACCAGCAGTGTGCCGATCATCAGCGCCACGGCAATGGCCAGACACAGCCACACCGACTGCACGAGTCCTGCGATGATGAAGCTGACGAAGGCCACACCGGAGGCGGTGAGGGCATAGGGCAACTGGGTGAACACATGGTTCAGGTGGAAGCAGTGAGCGCCCGCCGAGGCCATGATGGTGGTGTCGGAAATGGGCGAGCAGTGGTCGCCCATAACGCCGCCGGAGCAGGCTGCCGCCAGACCGATGGTACACAGCACCGGCTCCACGTCGTAGTTGAACACGGACACCACGATAGGGGCCATGATGCCGATGGTCCCCCAGGAGGTGCCGGTGGCAAAGCCGATGGCGCAGCCGATGAGGAAGATCACCGCCGGCAGGAACACCTTCAGATCCCCGGCCCCTGCCATGGCGTTCTTGACGAACACGGCGGAGTACATCCCGAAGCGGGTGAAAGAGCACAGGGTCCATGCAAAGGTCAGAATGAGGATGGGGGCGATCATCTGGATAAAGCCCTGCGGCACAGACTCCATAGACTTTTCAAAGGAGATGGCCCCCCGCAGCCAGAAGTACACCACCGTGAACAGCATCCCCATAAGGCCACCCAAGGCCAGCGCCATGCCGGAGGAGGAGTTGGAGAAGGCCCCCACGAAGTCGTGGAAGTACTCGCTCTCGCCGTCATAGTAGCCGCCGGACCAGATCAGGGACACGATGCACACCACGATCAGCGCCACCACCGGCAGCAGCAGGTCCAGCACGGAGGAACGGCCACGGGCGGGCTTTTCATAGTCGTCGGCTCCTTCGAAGGGGCGCTCCGGCGTGGTAAAGAGATCGTCCTTCACCTGAGCGTTATACTCATGGGTCAGCATGGAGCCGTAGTCGATGTTCATCACCGACAGCACCACGATCATCACCAACGTCAGCAAACAGTAGTAGTTCCACGGGATCTGCTTGATGAACATCTCGATGCCGTTGACGGCGTCGGACTGCACATAGCCGGATACCGCCGCCGCCCACGAGGACACTGGGGCGATCATGCACACCGGAGCCGCCGTGGCGTCGATGAGGTAGGCCAGCTTGGCACGGGAAATTTTGTGGCTCTCGGTGACGGGCCGCATCACAGCGCCCACCGTCAGGCAGTTGAAGTAGTCGTCGACGAAGATCAGCACGCCCAGCAGCATGGTCAGCAGCTGTGCGGCGCACCGGGTCTTTACGGTCTTGGAGGCCCAGCGTCCGAAGGCCTCCGATCCGCCGCCCTTGTTCATCAGGTCCACCATGATGCCCAGCGTCACCAGAAAGACAATGATGCCCATGTTGCCGCTGTCGGCCAGCACGGAGACGATGCCGTAGTCTGCGCCCACCAGCGCCACAATGGTGTCCCATGGGGCAAACTGGGCGTACAGCAGAGCGCCCACCAAACACCCCAGAAACAGGGACGAGTAGACCTCCTTACTGATCAGGGCCAGCACGATGGCCACGATGGGCGGCAGCAGGGACCAGAAGGTACCGGCAAAGGGCGTGTCGGCCAGCACCGGCTCCCCCTCTACCTCCAGCGTGGGCAGGGGCGTCTCCCGGTATGTAAGGCCCAGCACCACCAGCAAAACGAGGAATACACCGACGGCTGTAAAGTATGCGATTTTTGTGCGTTTCTTTTCCATTGCGTGATTCGACCTCCTTATAGGATATTCCGTGGCTCCTAACGGCACCGATTATGGGGCCGGAAGCTTAATAAACCGACAGGGTGTTTCTTAAGTTTTCTGAAGACGGAAAACCCTCTCTCCCGTCAGCACCTCCCGCCGTGTGCCGTTCTTCACCGGATAAAGCGCAGCCGTCGGATGTTGTCCGGCGGCTGCGCTCACCAAATTTGAGGGGTCTATCCCCGTCACCCCTTCCGGGAGGATGATCCCATTCTACCGGTGCCTCCTTAATATTTCGTAGCAAAAAGTATGAAGGTTTCTTAAGGCTCTGCTAAAAAAGCCCTCAGGGGATTGACGGCGGCGGCAGAATCGCTATCATAAGACCACAGGTTATTTTCAGCACTATATTCTTTTGTATATATATTTTTTCTCAAGTTTTGTCGAATTTTCTGCACTATTTGTCGAGGAGGAGATATCATGCAGAAGCGATGTATTCTGTGTGCCGATCCGGATCCGGAGCTGCGCTCCAATCTGGGGTTCCTGCTGGCAGGGGAGAACTGCGTGCTGGAGGCGGCCGCCGGTGGGGCCACCCTGCTGACCCAGCTGCGGCGGAGCACGGACCTTGTCATCCTACCCCAGCAGCTGCCGGATATGAGCGGCTTCGACGCCTGCACCGCTCTGCGGCGGCAGTCCGCTGCGCCGGTGCTGTTCTTGCTGGAGAAGGCGGACGAGAGCGCCAAGACCCTGTCCTTCTCCGTGGGAGGGGATGACTGCCTGGAAAAGCCCGTCTCCTGCCATGAGCTGGCGGTGCGGGTGAAGGCACTCCTACGGCGCTATTGCGTCTACGGCGCCCGGCCCACCGGTCTGGAGCGGCGGCTGCGGTGCGGCGGACTGGAGGTGGATACCGCCGCCGGCACCGTGTGGCAGGAGGGTCGGGAGGTACCGCTGACGGAGCTGGAGTATCGCATCGTCCTGCTGCTGGCCTCCTATCCCAACAAAATCTTCTCGGCGGAGAACCTCTACGAGAGCATCTGGGAGGAGCCGTACTTTTACAGCTGTAAGAACACCGTCATGGTCCACATTCGCAACATCCGCCAGAAGGTAGGCAGCGGTGCCATCTGCACCGTGTGGGGTAAGGGATATCGCATGGGTCCGTCCAAGCCCTGACATCCCCCTGTCCGCCGGCCGCTTGACAGTCCCTCCGCTTTTGCGTAAAATAAAGGCGGAAAATACCGCAAAACGCCGTTGAGGGGGATATTTATGGACCGTATCAAGAAAAATTTCGGTTTCGGCTGTATGCGCCTGCCCATGTCAGGCGACGAGGTAGACAAGGTCCAGATGTGTCAGATGGTGGACGCATTTCTGGAGGCGGGCTTTAACTACTTCGACACCGCCCACGGCTACCTGCAGGGCAAGAGCGAGACGGCCCTGCGGGACTGTCTCACCAGCCGCTACCCCAGAGACCGCTATGTGCTGACGGATAAGCTCACCGGCAGCTACTTCAAGACCGAGGCAGACATCCGCCCCTTCTTTCAGCGCCAGCTGGAGGCCTGCGGCGTGGAGTACTTTGATTTCTACCTGATGCACTCTCAGCATGCCGGGAACTTCGACCACTTCCGGGATTGCCGGGCCTATGAGACGGCCTTCGCCCTGAAGGCCGAGGGCAAGATCCGCCATGTGGGCATCTCCTTCCACGACCGGGCGGAGGTGTTGGAGGAGATCCTCACCACCTATCCCCAAATCGAGGTGGTGCAGATCCAGTTCAACTACGTCGACTACGACGACCCCGGCGTCCAGAGCCGCCTGTGCTACGAGGTGTGCCGCCGCCACAACAAGCCCGTGCTGGTGATGGAGCCGGTGAAGGGCGGGCATCTGTCCAACCTGCCGCCCCAGGCCAAGGCTGTGCTGGATGAGCTCCACAGCGGCAGCCCCGCCAGCTATGCCATCCGCTTCGCCGCCGGCTTCGAGGGCATCCTGATGGTGCTCTCCGGTATGAGCACACCGGAGCAGATGCAGGACAACATCGCCTTTATGAAGGACTTCCGGCCGCTGGATCCGCAGGAGCGGGCCGCCGTGGATCGGGTACAGGCGATCTTCCACGGTATGCACCTGATCCCCTGCACCTCCTGCCGCTACTGCGTGGATGGATGTCCCCAGCACATCGCCATCCCCAATTTGTTCGCCCTGATGAACACCAAGCAAATCTACCACGACTGGAACGCCGACTTTTACTATGAGGCCGTCCACACCGGGCCGGGCCGCAAGGCATCGGACTGCATCCGCTGCGGCCAGTGTGAGCGCATCTGTCCCCAGCACCTGCCCATCCGGCAGCTGTTGGTGGACGTGGCCAAGGAGTTTGAAAAGCCCCAGGCGTGAGGGCATCCCAAAAGCGTATCATAAAGGCCCCTGCTCCCCCCTTGGGGCCGCAGGGGTCTTTTTCTTCCGACAACAAAAAAGGGATGCTGATACAGAGTATCAGCATCCCTTTTTGTTGATGTAGGTATCAGCTAAAGCTGATCTCTCCCCGCATAGTCTTTGACAGCAGCTCATCGCTCTGCACCGGCAGCTCCGTGGCGTACTCCACCCGATTCTCAAGCGCCGTGCGCACGGCTACCTGCCGATCCAGTGGGCAGTCCAGCACCGTGAATTGATAGGTATTGCAGGCCCCCAGCGTCTCCCAATCCATGGTCGCCTCCGTTTTATGTCTTGTCATGGGCGATTATACCATGCAGACGCCGCTATTTCAACGGGTCAAGCCCCGGAAATTCCCCTACTCCTTATACGCCCCAATGGTAACGTCGGCATAGTACCAGTGTATGATCTCCTGCCACGTCTTGCCCTGACGGGCCAGCAGCTCAGCTCCGTACTGGCTCATGCCCACGCCGTGACCGAAGCCCGTGACCCGAAAGGCAACTCCCTCCTCACCCGTATCCACGGTGAAGCACGCTGAGCGCAGGGAGAACAGCTGCCGCACCTCCGTTCCCTTCACGCTGACGCCGCCGATGGTCATATGCTCCACCCGGCCGGAGTCGTTGACCGTCCGATCCCGGAACCACTCCGCCGGGTCGCCGGAGAGGTCGGCATCCCCATGGGCCGCCAGAAAGATCTCCCGGAACTCCTCCGGGGAGAAGGTGCTGACGCTGTAATAGTTGGGGACGCTGTCCTCCCCCTCCGGGGTCTCCACGCTGTGCAGATACGGCAGCGAGGAGGACCACACATCCCCGGAATCTGCCGTGACCCCGGCGGAGGAGGAGTGGAAGGCCGCCAGAATGGGCGAGCCGTCATAGAGGATGATCTGCCCGTCGGTATCCCGCACTGCCTGCTGCACCTTGGTCTCGTACTCCTCCGCCTTGTCGCCCCACCGGGCCGCTGCGTCCTCCTGCGATACGTAGGCGCTGCAGCAGGCCGAAGAGGTACAGACATCCGCCTCCGGATGGGCATCCTTGCGGCCGCCCGCCATGTGGTAGCAGATGAAGGTGCGCTCCGCCACGGCCTGAGCGTCCAGCGCCTGCTGGGAGAAGGCGGCGGGCATCTCCCCCCGCACCACCCCCGGCAGATACTCCGCCATGGTCATCTGCCGCAGCTCCTGCCCGTCCCACACGGTGAGGGCAATGTCCGCATCCGCCCGCAGCTCCTCAGCGGCGAGGGGCTCCGACGGAGCCTGTCCCCCCTCCGGGGCCTCCGCCAGCCACGGGATGCCGAACAGCAAAAGCATCAGCACAAGTGTCACCGCCGCACAGGAACGCATGGGGCATACCTCCTTCTCCTCTGTACCGTCTATGGGGCTTTGTCCCTTCATGGTATGCACCGGCGGTGGAAAATAGACCTGTTAAAACCACAAGGCGGAGAACCTCTCGGTTCTCCGCCTTCATGGTAGGAAGATTGATGAAAAAAGTTATTTGTCTCTTGCAAGTATAGGATACCCAAGGGATGTTACAAAAATTCGGGGGTAATTATTACAAAAGTCTTAAATGTTTTTCGGTGGAAAATCAGCTGCTCACTCCCCCAGAATGTGCATGAATTCCTCGCCGGTGATGGTCTCCTTCTCATAGAGGAAGGCCGCCAGACGGTCCAGCTTCTCCCGGTTCGCCGTAAGGATGTCCACCGCCTTGTCATGCTCCCGCTTCACCAGCTCCACCACCTGTTGGTCGATCTTGGTCTGGGTATCGGCGGAGCAGGCCAACGAGGCGTCGCCTCCCAGATACTGGTTGGTGACGGTCTCCAGCGCCACCATACCGAAGTCGTCGCTCATGCCGTAGCGGGTGATCATGGCACGGGCCAGCTTGGTGGCCTGCTCGATGTCGTTGGAGGCCCCGGTGGTGACAGAGCCGAACGCCACCTCCTCGGCAGCCCGGCCGCCGGTAAGGGTGGCGATCTTGTTCTCCATCTCCTCCTTGGTCATGAGGTAGTGGTTGCCCTCCTCCACCTGCATGGTGTAGCCCAAGGCCCCGGAGGTGCGGGGTACGATGGTGATCTTCTGCACCGGAGCGGAGTGGGTCTGCATGGCCGCCACCAGCGCATGGCCAATCTCATGGTAGGAGACGATTTTCTTCTCGTGGTCGGTCATGATGGCGTTCTTCTTCTGATACCCGGCGATGACCACCTCGATGCTCTCCTCCAGATCCGCCTGCGTGGCGAAGCGGCGACCGTCCCGGACGGCCCGCAGGGCCGCCTCGTTGACGATGTTGGCCAGCTCTGCGCCGGAAGCACCGGAGGCCATGCGGGCCACCTTGTTGAAATCCACATCCTCGGCGATCTTGATCTTCTTGGCATGGACCTTTAGAATTTCCTCACGGCCCTTCAGATCCGGCAGCTCCACCGGCACCCGGCGGTCAAAACGGCCGGGACGGGTCAGTGCCGGATCCAGCGACTCCGGACGGTTGGTAGCCGCCAGGATGATGACGCCGGTGTTGCCCTCGAAGCCGTCCATCTCCGTTAGCAGCTGATTCAGGGTCTGCTCCCGCTCGTCGTTGCCTCCCAGCTGGCCGTCACGTTTCTTGCCGATGGCGTCGATCTCGTCGATGAACACGATGCAAGGGGCCTTCTCCTTGGCCTGACGGAACAGGTCACGGACCTTGCTGGCGCCCATGCCCACGAACATCTCCACAAATTCGGAGCCGGACATGGAGAAAAACGGCACGTTGGCCTCACCGGCCACAGCCTTGGCCAGCATGGTCTTACCGGTACCCGGAGGACCCACCAGCAGGATGCCCTTGGGCATGGAGGCACCGATGTCCTGATACTTGCTGGGGTCATGGAGGTAGTTGACCACCTCCTGTAAATTCTCCTTGGCCTCGTCCTCTCCGGCCACATCGTCAAACTTGATGCCCTCGGCGGACTTGACGTAGACCTTGGCGTTGGACTTGCCCATATTGAACATCATGGAGTTTCCGCCGCCCATTTTCTTCATGAGACTGCGGGACAGTATCTGCCCCAGTCCAATGAAGATGATCAGCGGCAGCACCCAGCACAGAATACTCACCAGCAGCGATGTCTGCTGGATCTCCGTGCCGCTGGTGGAGATGCCGGCCTCCAGCAGCCGGGAGACCAGATCGTCATCTGGCACCATGGCGGTCTTATAGATGGTCTTTTCTTCGGTGTCGGTGAACAGGATGCGGTTATCCTGCTCCTGAATGTCCACCTTGCCGATCTCCTTCTTCTCCACCATGCTGACGAAGGTGTTGTAGTCCACCTCCTCGATCTGGTGCTCGGAGATCCACGGCATGGCCAGCAGATTGAACAGCAGCAGCACCAGCAGCATCAGCAGATAGTAGTACAGCAGGGGCTTTTTCGGTGATTTGACCTCATTCATAGGCATTCCCTCCGTGTCGTCCGGACCACTGAAGGCCTCCGGCGGCCCGCAAATTTTGATACCATCGATGGTATTGAAAAATAGTTGTTATATAGTGTAGCACAAGCCACCGGAAATAGTAAACGACTAAATTGTAAACTTCCCACCGCAAACGGCACTTTTTGCGTTTTCAGGTCGCAGCAATAGGCCGCCGTATCGTTCACGCACAGGGCGTTGTGCATCTGCCGCTTCCGCTCCAGATCGCTCTGGTCGGGCATGGCCGTTCCCTGCTCTGTCTGTCCGTTTTTCTGTTCCATGCCGCAGTATTTCTCCGGTCAGAATCTGTGATAGACACTGTATCTGCGCCATATCGTCTGTTTGTCCCGATTATATGCCAAGAGTCCCGCCCTTGTAAAGAGCCGATATGGGGCAGACGTGGATAAGGTCCGCCCGTCGGGGCAAAAGAAAAACGGCAAGCATCCTGCAATGCTTGCCGTTTTTTTGGCGCGGAAGGAGGGATTTGAACCCTCGCACGCGGTTTAGGCGTCTACTCCCTTAGCAGGGGAGCCCCTTCGGCCACTTGGGTACTTCCGCAGGCCGGTGATAAAGCTGGCGGAGAGAGTGGGATTCGAACCCACGGATGCTTTCACATCGCCGGTTTTCAAGACCGGTGCTTTCGACCACTCAGCCATCTCTCCGTATGTAAAAGCAAACCTCTGCCAGAAGCAGATACGATTTTATCATCCCCGGAGCCGTTTGTCAACACAAAATGCACGTTCCCTGCGAATAAATATCTCCCGGCGAAGCCGGGGGGATTTCTTATGCGGGCAAAGCCCTATTTGCCAGCCACGTCTCATGCGGCGTTGGTACGGTCTGACATCTGCATGGGACTTGTTACTTGCCGCCCGTAAACGGGCTTAGAAGTTTCCCATTGTCAACTGTGATCCGGACATACCTCCGCCTCTACGATCGTTACCTTTTTTCATTCGCACAACTGCCGCAGAATTTTCCTCATCGGCAGTAGCCTCTTTTGAACCACTCGCCCAGCGAGTGGTTTTCAGAATACAAAAAGAGGGGCCGCAGCCACGCTGCGGCCCCTTCCCGTCATAGACAAAGCGGCGTTACCACTCCAGATTCTTCTCCGTCTCCTTGCTGAACACATGGGCCACATTGCCGCCGAAGATCATATTGACCTCGCTGCCGGCGGGGAAATGGGCCGCTGCGCCGTTGGTGGGGACGATGACGATGACGTCCTTGCCCTCCGCCGCAACATGGAGGTGGACCGACGAGCCCATCATCTCGGACACATCCACCTTGCCCTTCACGCCGTCGGCGCACAGCATGATGTGATCCGGACGCACGCCCAGCACCACGTCCTGCTCCGCCACATCTTTGGCGGCCAGACGCTGCTGCTTCTCCTCCGACAGCTCCACGGTGACGCTGCCCACGGTGACGGTGTACCTGCCGTCCTTACGGGCCAGATGTGCGTCAAAGAGGTTCATCTGGGGCGTGCCGATGAAGCCCGCCACGAACAGGTTGGCCGGGTGGTCGAACACCTCCTGCGGCGTGCCGATCTGCTGGATGAATCCGTCCTTCATGATGACGATGCGGTCGCCCAGTGTCATGGCCTCGGTCTGATCGTGGGTGACGTAGATAAACGTGGTGTCGATACGCTCCCGCAGCTTGATGAGTTCGGCCCGCATCTGATTGCGGAGCTTGGCGTCCAGATTGGACAGAGGCTCATCCATCAGGAACACGGCGGGGTCACGGACGATGGCACGGCCGATGGCCACACGCTGGCGCTGGCCGCCGGACAAAGCCTTGGGCTTACGGTCCAGATACTGGGTGATGTCCAAAATCTCCGCCGCCTGACGCACTCGCCGGTCGATCTCGTCCTTGGGCACCTTCTTCAGCTTCAGGGAGAAGGCCATGTTCCCGTACACCGTCATATGGGGGTACAGGGCATAACTCTGGAACACCATGGCGATGTCCCGGTCCTTGGGCTCCACGTCGTTCATCAGCTTGCCGTCGATGTATAGCTCGCCGCCGGAGATATCCTCCAGCCCGGCGATCATCCGCAGGGTGGTGGACTTACCGCAGCCGGAGGGACCCACCAGCACGATGAACTCCTTGTCGGCAATGTGCAGGTTGAAATCCTGCACCGCCACCACGCCCTCGTCGGTGATCTGAAGATCGTTTTTCTTCTCCGGCTCGCCCTTTTTCTTTTTCTTCTCGGTGTTGGGATAGACCTTCTTGAGGTTTTTCAGTACGACCTCTGCCATATGCATCTGACTGTGACCGCCCTGCCTCCGCATGGAGCGGCCTCACGCCCGGCTCAGCCGGCACGCCTTGCGACAGGTCTCCACACTGCCGCACCGCCAGTCACAGCGGACCTTGTTCCTCCTTTTTTAAGCCGTGCGGCACCATAGTGAGAAGTGGAGTGAATACCGCCGGTGGGAATAAGATACTTTATCTTACCGCATTTTTGCAGAAAAATCAACCGCCCACAGCGTCCTTTATAGGAAAAATCTACAAAAAGGCTGTGTGCCGCAGATCTGCGGCACACAGCCTTCCTTCTTACGCAGCCCAACGCATCACACGCCCAGCTTCTCCAGCGCCGCCAGACGCAGGCAGGTACACAGCACCTGCGCCGCCTGCTCCAGCTCCGCCACCGGCGGCAGGGACGGGGCGATGCGGATATTGCTGTCCGCCGGGTCCACGCCGTAGGGGTAGGTAGCCCCGGCGCCGGTCATAGTGACTCCCGCCTCCCGGCACAGCTCCAGCGCCCGCCGTGCGGTGCCGGGCATGGCGTCCAGCGAGATGAAGTAGCCGCCGGTGGGCCTCGTCCATTGGGCGATGTCCAGCGGGGCCAGCTGCTCCAGCGCCGTCAGCACCGCCCGGAACTTGGGGGCCAGCACGGCGGCGTGGCGCTGCATCAGCCCCAGCGTATGGCTGCGGTCCTTCAGATAGCGCACATGGCGCAGCTGGTTGATCTTATCATAGCCGATGGTCTGCACGCCGATGAGGGACAGCATATGGGCCATATTGGCCTCGCTGCACGCCATCACCGCCACCCCCGCACCGGGGAAGGTGATCTTGCTGGTGGATGCGAACTCATAGACCATGTCGCCGTTTCCGGCCTGCCGGCACAGGCTCAGAATATCCGGGAAGGGGACGAACTCCCCCTCCAGCTCATGGATACAGTAGGCATTGTCCCACATCAGCATGAAGTCCGGGGCGGCGGGCCTCATAGCCGCCAGACGCTGCACCGTCTCCGCCGAATAAATGATGCCCTGGGGATTGGAGTACTTGGGAACGTTCCACATTCCCTTCACCGCCGGGTCCCGCACCAGCCGCTCCACCATGTCCATGTCCGGCCCCTCCTCCGTCATGGGTACGGTGATCAGCTCCATGCCGAAGGACTGGCAGATGCGGAAGTGGCGGTCATAGCCCGGTGCAGGGCAGAGCCACTTCACCGTCTCCAGCTTGCCCCACGGCTTCTCGCTGTGGAGCATCCCATGGGTATACGCCTTGGAGATGGCGTCGTACATCAGCTGCAGGCTGGCGTTGCCGCCGACGAACACCTGCTCCGCCCGGCAGCCCAGTATCTCGGCAAACAGCGCCCGTGCCTCCGGGATGCCCGCCAGCTCGCCATAGTTCCGGGTATCCAGCCCACCCGCCAGATAGTCCTCCGGTCGGGTCAGCTGCGCCATCTCCCGTGTCACCATGTCCAGCTGCTCCGTGCCGGGCTTACCACGGGCCATGTTCAGCTTCAGGCCCAGTGCCTTCTGTGCCTCATAGGCCTTTCGCACGGCGGCGTATTCCTCCCGCCGCTGGTCGGCGGTCATATCCTCATATCGTTTCATATTCTCGCTCCTTTCAGGGAAGTCTATTCTCTTACCGTACCTCGTACAGATCCGTTCTCCGGGCCGACAGAATGGGCAGCTGACGGCGGATGGCGTCGATTCGGGAAAGCTCCAGCTCCGTCACGGCGACCTCCTCCCCCGTGCCGCACTGGTGAACGATGCCGCCCCACGGTTCGCAGACCATGGAGTGGCCCCACGCCACATAGCTGCCACTCTCGTCACGGGCCGGGGCGGTACCCACGGTGAACAGCTGGTTATCCACCGCCCGCTGCCGCAGCAGCAGCTCCCAGTGGGCGGGGCCGGTGGTCATGTTGAAGGCCGCCGGGGCCAGGATCATCCGGGCGCCCCGCAGGGTCATCACCCGGCAAAGCTCCTCGAACCGCAGGTCAAAGCACACGCACAGCCCCAGCCTGCCCCACGGGGTATCCAGCAGGGTGATGTCGTTTCCGGGGGCGAAGGTGTCGGACTCCATGAAGTACTGTCCCCCCTCCACGTTGACGTCGAAGAGGTGTATCTTCCGGTGCCGGGCCGCCTGCCGCCCCTGATCGTCGTAGACGTAGCAGGTGTTATAGAGCTTCTCCCCCTCCCGCTCCGGGATGGTGCCGCCTACGATCCAGATGCCCAGCTCCCGGCTCAGCGCCGACAGCGCCTGCTGGGCCGGACCGCCCTGCTCCTCGCTGTTGGGGCGGAACATCTCGTTTTCATAGGGGCAGCAGAACATCTCCGGCAGCATCACCAGCTGCGCCCCCTGCTCCGCCGCCCGGCGGATGAGTACACAGGCCCGGCGGAGGTTCTCCGCCTTGTCCCGGCCCACCATCAGCTGGACCTGCCCCAGCTTCAGCGTCATATTGTCCATATGTGACCCCCTTTCCTTAAAACTCCCGCAGCACCAGCTCCGTCACGCCGGGGCCTGCCGCCTCCAGCCGCAGCACCTGCGGGTGTCTGCCGTATTCCCGGCGCACCAGCTCCCGCAGGGCCGTGCCGCCGTGGTGTCCGTGGATGACCCGGATGCGATAGGTGCCGGGCCGCACCCGGCGCAGGGCGGCGTCCAGCGTCACCCGTGCCTGATATTCGTTTTTCCCGTGGAGATCGATTTCCCAGATCCCTGCGTACATCCCGTGGCCTCCTGCTTCAGTATGCTGCTATTGTACGGCAAAGCCGTTGAACTTTCAACCGCTTTCTGCTATGATAAGGAAAGAAAGCGTGTTTTCGCCGCTCTCGACGCTGCGGCGCTTTTGCCTCCGCTGCGATGCGAAAGGAATGTCTATGAAAAAATATCAGAAGCAGCTGGCCTCCCTGTTAGCCGGAGCCGTTCTGGGATATCTGGTATATTACTTTTTTCTGATAAACACACTATCGTCGTTCTTCACGACCGGGCTGCTGAGTATCGTCTCTTCCGCCCTGTTCCTGCTCCTGTCCATGGCTGGCTGCGCCGCCATCATCTACCTGCTTCTGGAAAAACGGGTCAGTAGGTGGATGCTGGTGCTGCTGAGCGTCACCTATTTCATAGCGCTGTTCATCATCCTGTTCTGCCGCCACCGGGTAGGGCGCATCGCCATTCTGGAGCCGTTGGTGGGGCTCTCGCAGCTGGGAGACTGGGAGATGCTGATGCAGAGCCTGCTGAACCTCCTGATGTTCCTGCCCATGGGCTTTTTCTTCCGGAACCGGAAGCCATGGCAGGTGCTGCTGGGGGCATTGGGCATCTCGTTCTTCATCGAGGGGATGCAGTACCTCACCATGCGGGGGATGTTCGACACGCTGGATATCCTTCTGTATATTCTGGGCATTAATCTGGGAGCGCTGCTGTTCCGGCTGCTGCGCCTGAAAATCGAGTAACCAAAGGAGCATTTCATGGAGATTCTGGTTCTTTCCGATTCCCACGGCAAGGTGGATCACATGGTCCGGGCCGTGGAGCAGTTCCACCCCCGGCAGGTGCTGCATCTGGGGGACTGCGTCCGGGACGCTCAGGCGCTGGAGCGGCAATTCCCCCAGCTGCCGGTGACCATGGTTCCCGGCAACTGCGACTGGGGCCAGACCGGAGAGCCGGAGCGCCTGCTGGAGATAGAGGGCGTCCGCATCCTCATGCTGCACGGCCACACCCGCCACGTCAAGTCCTCCCCCATGGCCGCCGTCTACGCCGCCAGGGAGTACGGGGCCGATGTGCTGCTGTTCGGCCACACCCACGTCCCTCTGGTGGACTACGACGGTACCCTGTGGGTGATGAATCCCGGCGCCGCCGGGGACTACACCCGTCCCACCTGCGGCCTTCTCACCATCCGGGAGGGGGTCGTCATCTGCTCCGTGCAGAATATTTCTCTGGGGAGGTAAGCATCATGCGCTATATCGGCTGTCATCTCTCCTCCTCGGCGGGCTTTGCCGCCATGGGACGGACGGCGCTGTCCATCGGCGCCAACACCTTTCAGTTCTTCACCCGCAATCCACGGGGCAGCCGGGCCAAGCCCGTGGATCCGGCGGACGTAGCCGCCTATCTGGCGCTGGCTATGGAGGCGGGACTGGGGGCCATTCTGGCCCACGCCCCCTATACCATCAACCCCTGCTCCAAGGATGAGCGTACCAGAGAGTTCGCCCGGCTGACGCTGGCCGATGACCTGCGGCGGATGGAATATCTGCCGGGGAATCTCTATAACTTCCACCCCGGCAGCCACACCGGTCAGGGGCTGGAGACCGGCATCACCCAGATCGCAGACACCCTCAACGCCATCCTCACCCCGGCGATGCACACCACCGTCCTGCTGGAAACCATGTCCGGCAAGGGAACGGAGGTGGGCAGCCGCTTCGAGGAGCTGCGGGAGATTTTGGACCGGGTAACGCTGACGGAGCAGATGGGGGTCTGTCTGGATACCTGCCACGTCTCCGACGCCGGGTACGATGTGGCCGGGGATCTGGACGGCGTTCTGACGGAGTTTGACCGGGTCGTCGGCCTGCACCGTCTGAAGGCCCTCCACCTGAACGACAGCCTGAACCCCGTGGGCGCCCACAAGGACCGCCACGCCCGCATCGGGGAGGGCACTCTGGGAGCGGAGACCTTCCGCCGCATTGTGAACCACCCGGCCCTCCGGCGGCTCCCCATGCTGCTGGAGACGCCCAACGAGCTGCCGGGCTACGCCGCCGAGATCGCCCTGCTGCGGGGCTTCGAGGAGGCAGAGTGATGGTACTGCGACTGTCTGCGTGGGGTATTTTCCTGCTGGGTGCGGTGGGCCTGCTGATTCACTCCACCCTGCTGCAAACGGGACACATCCGTGCCGGGATGTTCTGCTTTTACACCAATCTCAGCAACCTTCTGGTGCTGGTGTATGAGCTGGCGCTGGCCATTGCCACCGGCTTTCCCCACAGCGCCGCCCTGCGTCTGCTGACGGACGATACCCTCAGCTTCTCCATGGCGCTGTGTACTCTCGTGACCCATCTGGTATATCAGTTCATTCTGGTGCCGGATGCCAAGCGAAATGGCAAGCGCTTTGCCGACTTTGGTGCCAGCTTCGGCAACCTCTGTGTCCATTATCTGACACCCCTGCTGGTGGTAGCCCAGTGGCTGCTGCTGGCAGATAAATCCTCCCTCGGCTGGCGCAGCGCCCTATGGTGGTTGACGCTGCCGCTGGCCTACTTCGCCTTTGCCATGCTCCGGGGCCGCAGCGGCAAACCCATCGGCCACACCCATCTGGTGTATCCCTACCCGTTTCTGGACCTGCCCCGGCTGGGCTGGCGGAAATTCACCGGATACGTGACGGGGATGCTGCTGAGCTTCTTTCTGCTGGGCTATGGCATGATGTGGCTGGGTCGGCTGGTAGGAACGCCTCTGGCATAAAAAAGAGGACAGGGACAAGCCTTTTCGCTTGTCCCTGTCCTTTTCTATGTCACTTCTTCCGCTTCTTGGCAAAAGCAGCTTTCTTGGCCGGGGACATCTTCCCCTTCTGGCCGGGAACCGATCCGCCATTGCGGCGGGACGCATCAGGCCGCTTACCGCCTCTATGCTCCGGACGTCCTCCGTGATGCACCTCCTGGCGGAGATTTCCCTCTCCGCCGTGCTGTCCGGGGCGCCGCTTTTCCCCGGAGGGCTGCTGCTCCGGCTGCTTGCCGAAGTACTTCTCCCCCTTCTGGGGTCGAATGAGGCACTCCGGCGTATAGCCGATGAGATCGGTGCGGCCTGCCTTCTCCAGTGCCTCTATGACAAGCCCCCGCAGCTCTGGCCGCTTCCACTGGAGCAACGCCCGCTGAAGGACCTTTTCATGGGGGTCACGGGCCACATACACCGGCGTCATATCCCGTGGATCGATGCCGGTATAGTACATACAGGTGGAAAGGGTGCCGGGGGTAGGATAGAAGTCCTGCACCTGCTGGGGCTGGTGGCCGGTGCGGTGCAGAAACTCCGCCAGCCGGACGGAATCCTCCAGCGTGCAGCCGGGGTGAGAGGACATGAGGTACGGCACCAGATACTGCTGCTTGCCCTCCTTCTCATTGAGCTTCTGATACTGTCGCCAGAACCGCTCGAACACGTCGAAGTGGGGCTTTCCCATATAGTCCAGCACCGAGGCCACACAGTGCTCCGGGGCCACCTTCAGCTGTCCGCTGATGTGGTAGTCCACCAGTTCCCGGAAAAAATCCTGATTTTTGTCCTGCAAAAGATAATCGTAGCGAATACCGCTGCGGACGAACACCTTCTTCACGCCATCCACCCGCCGCAGGCGCTGCAAAAGCGCCGTATACTCCGAGTGGTCGGCGTCCAGATTCCTGCACGGCTCCGGGGCCAGACAGCTGCGGCCCTTGCACATCCCCCGCCGCTTCTGCTGGGCGCAGGAGGTGTGGCGGAAGTTGGCGGAGGGACCTCCCACATCGTGGATATAGCCCTTGAACTTCGGGTCCTGCGTCAGCAGCTCCGCCTCCCGCACCACGGATTCGATGGAGCGGGAGGTGACCATGCGCCCCTGATGAAAGGCCAGTGCGCAGAAGTTGCAGCCGCCGAAGCAGCCCCGGTTGTGGGTGATGGAGAAGCGCACCTCCTCGATGGCGGGAACCTCCTCCCGATACATGGGGTGAACCTCCCGGACATAGGGCAGGTCGTACAGGGCATCCAGTGCCTCCCGGCTCAGTGGACGGGCCGGTGGATTCACCACCAGCACCCGGCCCTGACAGGGCTGCAGCACGGCGCACCCCCGGATGGGATCGTGCTCGTCATACTGGATCTTGGTGGCTCTGGCGTAGGCCGTCTTGTCGGCGCACACCTCCTCATAGGAGGGACAGGCCACCGGATGAAAGCCGCTGCCCTCTCCGGTGGGTGCAATGTAGGCGGTGCCGGGGATGTCGGTGATCTCACGGGGCGGCACCTTTCTGGATAGCCTCCGGGCGATCTCACGGGTGGCCGCCTCCCCCATGCCGTAAACCAGCAGATCCGCCGGGGCATCAAAGAGGATGCTGCGGCGCACCTTGTCGTCCCAGTAGTCATAGTGGGCAAAGCGCCGCAGGGACGCCTCCAGTCCACCGATGACGATGGGGGTATCGGGAAAGGCCTCTCTGGCCCGGTTGGCATAGACGATGGTGGGCCGATCCGGCCGATACCCCATTTTCCCGCCGGGGGAGTACAGATCCCTGTCCCGCCGCCGCTTGGCCACGGTGTAGTGGGCCACCATGGAGTCCAGATTGCCCCCGCCGATGAGTACCCCGTAGCGGGGTCTGCCCATGGCCCGGAAAGCCTCGGCGTCGTGCCAGTCCGGCTGGGCCAGAATGGCCACCCGATAGCCCTCCCCCTCCAGCATCCGTGCAATGAGCGTGGTGCCGAAGCTGGGATGGTCGATGTAGGCGTCCGCCGTTACCACCAGAAAATCATAGTAATACCAGTCCCGCCGGAGCATCTCCTCCCGGCTCACCGGCAAAAATTCCGTGCCACGCATGGGTCACCTTCTCCTTTCTGCCCCTCACAGGGGGATGTGGGCGTCCAGCACCCGTGGCGTGATGTCCTTTTCCATGACATCGCCCCCCACCGGGGAAAAGCCCAGCTTTTCCCAGAAGCTCCGCTGCCGGTCATCGCCGCACCGCAGGCGCAGGCGCAGCAGTCCCATGTGGCGGCAGCGCTGGATGATCTGTCCCAGGGGCTGGATGCCCTGATCCCGGCCCTGCCACCGGGGCAGCAGGCCGTACCAGCCGATCTCCCCTACGCCCTCCTCCGGGCGGGGCAGCAGCTGATAAGCGCCGATCAGCTCGTCAACGAAGCGGACGGCCACGCCTTCGCCGCCGGTGGGAACGCCCAGCTGCTGCCGCTCCTCCTCCGTCAGCGGAGCATACAGTTGGCCCATCTCCTGAACCCCCTTCTGCCGCCACCACTTCTGCTTGGCCAGCGTGGAGAGCCCCGCCTGTACCAGATGGCTGTTGTCATCCCGGTACAGCACCCGGATGTCATCGCCCTCCGCCTCCAGCCGGGCCACGGAGGTGTTGTCTCCGAAGGGCGTGTCCCCGATCTCCAGCAGGCTCAGGCCCTGCAGGGTCCCCAGCACGATCCGCATGGCGGCGCCGTGGGAGAAAATGGCCACCGTCTGGCCGTCATGCTGCCGGGCCACCCGCCGCAGGGCCGGGAGGTAGCGATCCAGCACCTGCTGGGCCGTCTCGCTGCCGGGGACCTGCCAGCGATCCAGCCGGTGGTTGAAATCATCGTGGGACTGGGGGTACTTCCGCAGCAGCTCATACCAACAGTGCTCCTCCCACTCCCCCATGCAGATCTCCCGGAAGGCGGGATCCGGATGCAGCTGCAGCCCCTTGGGCAGATAGATGGACTGGGCTGTGGTGCGGGTGCGGATCAGGTCGCTGGCGTACACGGCATCCACCGGCACGTCCCGAAAGCGCTCCGCCAGCGCCCGGATCTGGCGGCACCCCCGGTCATCGGTGATGCAGCTGTTATAGTGTCCGTGGGCAATGCGATAGAGGTTGCCCTCCGCCTCGGCGTGGCGGATAAGATAAATCGTCGTCATAGCTTCTCCTTTGTGGGTATCCGGGTCACACCACCGTGACCCAGTGCTTCATCTCCCGGATGGCATCGTCCATGGCCGCCGGCACATCCTCGGCGTATTGCAGGCTGTCGTCGATGACCATCGCCCCCCGGCCGAAATCGTCGAAGGCATAGCTGGCAGCTTCGCCGCCGCAGCCGTCCAGCAGAAGGAAGGCATCCTTCAACCGCCGCCGCAGCTCCCGCACGTCCAGACTGTAATCCGTCTGGGCCATGATCCCGGCCCCCCGGCGGGCCATCTGCTCTCCCGCCGCCAAAAACAGGCGACGATCCCCGGCCATGAGGTTCTGCACCTCCGCCGCACCCGGCTCCGCCGTGCGGACCAGCGCAAACAGGGCCTTGTCTTCCCCCGCCGCCGCAGTGCCATAGTAGGGCGAGATCGTCACGGCGTCGGCATTCACCTCACCGCCCAGCCACACGGCGGGATCGGCGCAGCGTGCGTCCACAATGGTGTAAAGGCCCTGACTGCGGGCCATATGGACCAGATTCGACAGCACGTCCAGCCCCATAGCTCCGCACAGGAGGTAGCGGTCGGCCCGCAGCACCACTGCCGGCAGCCGCTGGGCCGCCTGAGCCATCAGTTGAGTGCCGTGATAGCGCAGTGCCTCCGACCGGGCCATGACGCTCTCGCCGTAGAGATCGGTAAACCTCTTCACCACCGGGGCGGGAAGCCGGTTCGCCTCCGGGCCAAGGCCCAGCGCCAGCGGTGTCTTTTTTTTGCGGATATGTTCCTGCAAAGCCGTAATGGACATGAAACGCTCCTTCTCGCCGCAGAGCGGCGGCATGATCAGATATTTTATTCATTATATGCGCTGCGGCAGCTTTTGGCAAGGCATAGACGGTTATTTCCCGCCGGAATGGATATACTATGACCGTACCGAAAAAGGAGTGATGCAGGAATGTGTAAGGTCAGTACGTTCGTCACTGGCGTATGCGTCGGCATGGTGGCCGGCGCACTGGTAGAGGTGATGGTCATTCCCCGGCCGAAGACGAGAAAAACCGCTGTAGGCAAAGCCATGCAGCGGATGGGTAACGCAGTGGATTCGGCGCTGGAGACCGTTGCCGAGAAGATGAACTGAGGGTATCGCATGGAGGAGGGCCGCAAGCGGCCCTCCTCCAAAATTTATCGGTTTTTTTGTGCTTTTCGCTTGACAAGGCGCAGATTTTTGGTATAATAGACCGTGCTGTTGCGGCAGCATTTTATATGCAGTGGTATCGAAGTGGTCATAACGAGCACGACTGGAAATCGTGTTGCCGTCAAAAGCGGCACGAGGGTTCAAATCCCTCCCACTGCGCCATATTAACTAAACGGTATAGATGCGTCTGGCGAAAAGTCAGGCGCATCAACCGTTTCCGGGCTTTTTCGGGCCCGGATTTCTTCTTTCAAACCATAGATGCAAATCGCCGTTTCAGGGCGTCTGCCCCGATTCGAACCGGGCGTTTTCCCTTTTCGGGCAGATGCATTCAGCCAGTGCCCTTTTTGAACGGCGATTTTTCCGGTTGGCAGCGGTATTTTCCTCAAAAAAACTCACAAAGATTTGGGCGTCGTTTTGTTGATCCTGACGGACTGAGAAAGCGGCACCCTTTTTCATTTCAAAAAGGGCGCTGGTAGCAGCGCCTGCATTTGTAGGCCGGAGCATGATCGCTCCGGCCTTATTTTTTTATGCACGGGAGGAGTTACATGAGCATCAGCACAGAAGAAAAGGACCGTTACCTCAGAGAAACGGCAATTGTCCTTGCCCGAGAAGGATTTCAGACGGACAGAACTGATACCGGCAAGCTTCGTGTCCTGCTTGACGGTGCGCTGCTGTGCGAGGTGACCGAGAACGGCGGCATCACCTACCGAAACGAGGACATTAATGAACCGGAACGGGTCGCCGCCAAGGACATAGTGTATGAGAACGTCAGGATCACAGCGGAGTATATGCGGCAGATGGAGACGGCGCCCTTTTTGAAAGCCGATGGTCTGGAGGACGGCTACAGGGTGCTGGCGGATTTCAATGACATCGTGCTGGCCGGTATCCAGAGCAAATACGGCGTCCAGTTCGTTACCTGGGACTGGAGCTTCGACCGCAAGGGCGTATGTCATGGGCATTACTACACTGGACTATATTCGTCCGGCAATTATGATGCGGCAAAGCGGGACTTCGCCACTCGTTCCGGACTGATCCCAGAACAACAGGTCTTTCGGGAGGAACAGCTCATCGAAATCTACCGCTGCTGCACGGACACCCTGCAGGGCGGTTTTGAACTGTCATACGATCAGGAAAAGACGATTCAGGAGGTACGAAAGCAGATCGAGGAGTGTCTGCCTGACATCATGGAGCGCATCCAGCAGCAGGACGCGGAACCGACGCAGGAACAGACAATGTAATATCAAACGGTAAGGGCCGGAGTCTTAGCAAATAAGATTCCGGCCATTTTTTTGTTTCAGAGAGGAGTTCACTTATGCCGCGCTATTTCATGCGAGACACGCCGCTGCAGGCGATGGAGCAGTTGATGATGTCTCAGCCCGGTCAAAAACCCAGAGGCGGTGGAATATACCGCAGCCCATTCCATTACACGCCCAAAGATGTGGCGTGCAAATACTGCCAGAACTATGATCGCAAGCATTCGTGCCGCCTGTATGAATGCACCTGTCTGGAGGAACGGATCGAAGCAGGTGTACTGGAGCTGAATGAGTTTGTGCGGGACTGCTTCGCACTCTCTATGGGGGCACAGCTCCGAAAACGGATGCATCAGCAATTCAGAGAGCGGAAACCTCAATTCTTCCTGTCAGATGCCCACCGGCGAAGATGGACACACTGGCGAGAGCGCTGCTGGCGCTTGTCCGACCGGAACAAAGCGGCTCTCTTCCTTCTCACGGCATACGAGAGCCTTTGGCGCAGAATGGTCTGGAAATGCGGGAACGACGGTTTTGACTTTCAAAGCGTCCGTCTCGGAGGGATCGAGCCGGAGTTATACAGCGTCTACCAGGCGGCGAAGGCCATTGCAGTCGGCTGCTGCAATATTACTCTTGCGGACCTTGCGTCTCCGGAACTGGTCACAGATGAGGCGTTCCACCTGATTACTGGCGCACTACTGATGGCCAAATACGGAGATGCGGTTTTGAATTTGGAAAAAGGAGTGAATGAAACATGATGATTCAAGCGGTTCTCGGTAATCCCAACCACCCGGAATACGGCGTGGCGACCATCCCATTCCCCATCCCACATGACCAGTACGCACACTGCATGGAGCTGTTGGAGGCATTGGAGATCGGCGACGCGGTCAAGACGGACTGCAAGGTGGAGAAGATCGACAGTTTCTACACTGTCCTGAAACGAGCGGAAATGCTCACGGTCAATGTGGAGGAGCTGAACTATCTCGCCAAGCGGCTGGAAAGCTTCGACACCGGCGAGGCCGCACAGTTTCAGGCAATGGCACACAAGCTGGAACTTTTCGAACTGAAGGATTTCATCAACCTGACCTTCTGCTGCCAGCAGGCCACGGTCATCACCGACTTTTCCGACCTCGCCGCTGTTGGCCGTGACCACTACATGAACCTGCACGGCGGCAGCGCAAGTGTGGATGAGCTGAACAAACTGGATGGCGAGGAAACTGCGCGTCGGCTCATCGAAAACGGCAGCGGCAAAATCACTCCCTACGGCGTGGTCTACGACAACGGCATGAAGCTGGAGCAGGTCTACGACGGCCGGTTCTTCCCCTGCTATTACTATGAGCCGAATGTCATCACCGTTGCGGTGACCTCCAAAGCCGAGCCGGAGGACACCGAACACATCACATGGCTGTACCTCCCCATGGTGCAGGAGGAGATCGACCGCGCCCTCCTTCGCGGGGGCATCACAGATCCCGCCGATGTTCGTCTGCGGCTGGAGGACAGCCAGCTCCCCAATGAGGTGGATATCCTGTTGGATATGGAGTGCGAAACTCTCTCTGATCTCAACGAACTGGCAACGGCAACGGATGGGTTGTCAAAAGCGGATATGGAAAAGCTGGGCGCCGTGGTCACGCTGGCAGAGCCAAAGTCCGCGGCACAGATCAAAAATCTCGCGGAAAACCTCGACCTCTTTGACTTCGCCCCCGGCACACATACGCCGGAGGAGTACGGCAAGTACATGATCCGTCAGTCCGGTCATTTCGACTATGACGAAAATCTCGACGCTTTTTATGACTATGAAAAGTACGGCACGGAGCGCATGAACGCGGAGGACGGGATGTTCACCGACCGAGGTTACATCGCGTACAAGGGCTATACCAGCATGGAGGAAGTAATGAACGGCAGCCAGAGCAGCCACATGGAGATGGGAGGTTTTTCACGATGATCATTCAGGCGGAACTGAAGTGTAAGCAGACCGGGTGTGAGGCAGATCCCTGTGCCGTGGATAAGGTCATCGAGCTGCCAAGCCCGCGGTTCCAGCAGTTCAGCCGCGCACTGCTGGCTGACTATGATTTCATCGCAGAAAACAAAAATGCCATCCGACACGATGAGGATGCCAGGCACTGTCTGCTCATCCTCGATGCGGAGGGAATGGACGGTTTCCTTGTTGACCCGCAGGGGCACAACTACGCCCGGTACAGCGCCTTTGTTCCCAACGCCCGCAGCTTGCTGACACCGGATATGGCAATCGACCGCAGCTATCTTTCACCGGCAGAGCCTTGGCGGGATGAGAGCAGGGATGAAATGCTCCGCATGACGCTGCGTGTCGATGGAAAGCCGGACTACACCCTCGTCCTCCCCGCTGACGAGGAATACCTCGATGCGGTGAAAAAATATCTTGATATTGATGTTTTCGCGGATGCCATGCTTCGTGATATTCGTTTCAAGGCACCATACATCGGTGAACTGATCTGCGACACGGACTGCCCCGCTGTAGAGGATTACAATGACTATGCGGAAGCGTTGGAAGGTATCTGGCAGAAGGACGGGATGCTCCTGACCTATGCGGCCATTCTGGATGCCGAGCGGCCAGACACCCTGCGCGGAGCCTGTGAGTTGCTGCGAAATCTGGACAACTACCAGCGCATTACGGAGGGCGCCTACGGTTACGGTCAGCAGCGATTACAGGAAACGCTGGGACTGGACGATGAAGCCATCTATGAGCTGGAGGGCTACATGGATTTTGATCGCTACGGTTCGGACTGCATGGAGCATGACGGTGTGGTGGAGACGGAGTTCGGTCGGCTGCGACGCTTAGACCCACCCTTTCCGGAGGGGCAGACACAGGGACAGCAAATGCTTCAGTAGCTATTACAGCTGACATGTGCTATGTTGTGTAGCTATACCATAAGAAAGAGGTGAAAATGATGGGAAATATGAGCAGATTCCATATCCGTTCGGCCCGCCCTGATGAGGCGGGCTTATTTTATACCCCGCACCCCGAAGAAGATAAACGGCGGGGTACCATCGGCCATATCCGCATGGACTTCGGGCGCAGCGGCAACGAGTTCTGGCATACTTGGTGGCCCCGCGGCCCAGAGGAACTGAACAGCCCCGCGTTCAAGGCGGAGCTGCAGGAGGTCGTGGACACGCTGAGGGAGAGTATGCTGAAAAACCGCTTTGCCATGGAGCGTTTCTGTTATGCCCGCGGTGGCAAAATCAGCGGCGGCTGGACACAAAACTACGGCTACATCGTGGAAACGGAGCATTACCGCTACTGCCTGCGCTGCAATCCGTCTCCGGGCGATTATAACTGCTACTGTACGGCCTATGATCTGGATGTGCAGCGGCAGAACATGGCGCAGGAAGAAACATCCCACATGGAAATGGGCGGCATGGTATGAGTTGGAATGGAGGTCGTGCCAGAGGGCTTCCAGTTTTCTATGGCAGCTGCGCAGATTCCCGTTGACTTGTGGGCGATCCTGTGGTAGTTGTGTTGTGTACCGGCACAGGACGGAAAAATAAAAACTGGAGGTACAAAATGAAAAAACTGCAAATCATAGCGGGTATGCTAAGCGTACTGTTCCTTGTAGGCTGCGGCGGGACCGGAGTATCCGCAAAAACCGCAGGAGAAGATCCACCGCAAACAACATCTGCCGATGTTTCCAGAGCCGCAGCGGCGCAAAATGGAAACGCAAACCCTTCGGAGGTCGTAACACAAGATGAGGCAGAACGCCCCGGCCTTATCGATACGGAGCCGTCGGGAGAAAAGAAAATCACTTCCTCTGCCAGAGAAACAACGCCTGCGGCGGAAGATCCTCCGGTACAGGTGCTGCCTGCCGAGACTGTGCCGCCCGAGGCTCCACCCATAGACTCCGACCCGTCCAAACCTATGACGGATGAGGCAACTCCCCAGCCGGAGGAGAAATCTTTTAACATGGACTACTGGCTGGCCTACGCCAAGGACTATGCCGTGAGCATCGGTCTGGTGCTGGATCCTGCGGCTGCCGGCACATGGGACACGCCCATCCGCTGCAGTAGCAAGACGGAAGATGTTCTGGCCGCCTATATCCGGGATGATCTGGCGTACTATAAGGATCAGGAAGGCTGCACCGCTGTGTGGATATGGACGGAACAGGCCGGAGACGGGCAGTATGAGCTGTTCATCGGACGTGGATAACGGAAGCTGTATATAGAGGAAAGGCTCTCGTCGAGAGCCCTTTTCTTATATTCAAATTTAAGAACGGGAGGTCTATTTTGAAACGAATCATCAAGTGCGGGACGGCTTTTCTGCTGGCGCTGGTGCTATGCCTATGCCTGCTGCCTACCACAGTCTTCGCCGCATCCAAACAGGTGTACATCTGGAATTTCCCTCTGTCAGATGACACCCTGAAATCCAGCGGCAACTGGGGCCACGGCGTGCTGAATCTGCGCTTTGGCTACCGGGTATCGGCCACAAGCTACACGCAGTTCCGGTGTCTGGACTCCTGGCAGGGAGAGGTGGCCTACTGCATCGAACCCGGCGCACCACAGAAAAACTACGATTCTCTCACCGATCATGACGATACATGGTGGGATCACCTGACTCTGCCTGACGGGCATCCCCTTACGCCCCGTGAGGTGCAGCGGCTGATTGGCCGCATTATGAGCTACGGCTACCACGGCACCATTGGCGGCGGCTGGTGGGCAGATGTAGAGAGTACGGCGGAAAAGATGGCCTGGGCCTATGCCACGCAGGTCCTCATTTGGGAGGTGGTGGCAGGTGAACGGGATAGCAGCTTCCACCATATTGACGTGAAATCTATGGGCTATGACGAGGCCTTGGAGCGGGTGGACGCTACCCATCCCCTGCGGAGCAAGATCCTCAGCTACTATGATTCCATTGTGGACTCCGTGCAGACTCACAGCAAGCGGCCCAGCTTCTGCACTTCTACCGCCACCAATGCAGAGACGCTGGAGCTGACTTGGGACGGCAGCAAGTTTACCGGCAGCATCACCGACACCAATGGAATGCTGGGAAGGTACAGCTTCAGCTGTGAGGATGCCGACCTGACCTTCAGCAAGAACGGAGATGTGCTGACGGTCTCAGCGGAAAAGCCCATTTCAGATGCCATCACCATCACCGCTACCAAAGATGGCACCGCCAGCGCCGGTATGGTGGTGTGGGGCGACGGCGTGTGGGGATCGGCTACCGGTATTCAGGATGTGGTCACCTACTCTGCCAGCGTCCGGGACCCGGTGACGGCTTACCTTAAAATCAAGACCGCCGCCATCCCCGGCAGGATCGCGGTGAAGAAAGTGGACGCCGAGGGTGCGCCTTTGCAGGGGATTCGGTTTCTGCTGGAATCCTCTGCGGGCCAGGTGAACTGGCAGGAGGTGAGCACAGCGGAAACGGATGCGGACGGCTCCGTTTGCTGGGAAAACCTGACAGCAGACGGCAGCACCTACTACAGGGTAACGGAGGTGCAGACGGCGGAGGGAATGACGCTGCTGGCAGAGCCGTTGTTCGTGGGGGCGCTGGACGCAAGCAGCCACGACATCACCATTACCGCCTGCAACAATGCGGGCTTTGCGCTGCCCTTTACGGGAGGCACAGGCTTAACAATTTATATTCTGTTTGCGGCACTCATGCTCGGCATGGGTGTTTATTTTTGCAAAAAATCTTACATGAAAAAGGAGAACTGAACCATGAAGAAAACGAAACGACTTTGGGCGCTGCTCCTGGCCATGGTCATGGCCTTGGGGCTTATCAGCACGGCGTTCGCGGCGCCGACCATTGACTCCGAGCGAAAGGCGTCCCTTTCCCTTTACAAGTACGACATCACAGCGGCCAGCGCAGATGGGACATGGGATGCGGCGTCCTATGTCAGCACCGGCGTGCAGGACGATGCCGTTACCGACAAGCTGGCGCAGTACGCCATTCAGGGCGTGGAGTTTAGCTATCTGCGGGTGGCTGACATCGCCATGAATAACGAACTGGTGAACGGGCAGCGTCAGGTGGGTGTGCTGTACGGATTTGCGGATGACGCAGTGCTCCAGGCCATTGGACTGACTAAGGCCGACGCTTACAAGAGAGGGAACGGCGTGTTCTACTTTACCTCCGACAAGCTGAACAAAGCCCTGGCGGACGCTTTGGCCGACAATGCTACCACCGTCAAAAATGCGCTGGAAATTGCCGTCCGGAACGGCGGCAAGGCCATGCCCGAGACGGATGCAAACGGCCACAGCAAGGTCAGCGGGCTGAAGCAGGGACTGTATCTGGTGGTGGAGACCCGTGTGCCGGAGAATGTCACCAGCACCTGCAATCCTTTCTTCGTGTCTCTGCCCATGACCACCATGGACGGCAAAGATTGGAACTATGATGTGACTGTGTACCCGAAGAACCAAACCGGCAGCCCGGACCTCGAAAAGACCGTCCGGGAGGACAAGAACAGCACCGGCAAGAATACCGGCAGTCTGACCGACATTGCGGATGGCTATGCACATACTGCCACCGCTTCCGTGGGGGATGTGGTGGAGTATCAGATCATCAGCACACTGCCCACCATCACCTCCAAGGCTACCAGTTTGACTACTTATACCTTTGCGGACACGCTGAGCGAGGGCATCCGCTACAACAGAAGCGATGTGGTCATTGAGTTCTTCCGGGATGCCGGATGCACAGATCAGATTACGGCATGGGACGAGGATTCCGGCAAGCTTGTCGTCAGCTATGATGACGCACAGAACACCATGGCCATTGGTATGACCGAGGCCGGGCTGGCGGACATCAATGAATCCGCAAGTGTCTACACCGATAGCGTGAAGCGTGGTTACAGCGACTGCACCATGCGGATCACCTATGCCGCTACCCTTACCGCTGACGCACAGCTGGGCGACAGCGACAACCCCAACGAGGTGGTGCTGACCTGGAAGCGCACCAATACCGGCTACTTTGATACGCTCCAGGACTGCTGCCATGTTTACACCTACGGTGTGGATGTGCTGAAGCAGTTTTCGGACGGCAAGGGTGACCTGGCCAATGTTCATTTCCTGCTGCACAACGACACGGACGGCTATTTTGTGACGGCAAAGCTGGTGGACGGTGTGTACCATGTCACCGGCCACGAGGTGAAGGAGAGCAAGGCCACGCTGTTTGCGCCCAACGGGGAGGGGCACATCCGGGTCATGGGTCTGGAGGATGACACTTACACGCTGACAGAGACCGCCACGGACAAGGGGTATGTGCTGCTGAAGGACGGTATTGAAATTGTCATTACCGCTGCGGAGGGCGAGAGCGCCTGCGAGACCTGCGGCGTGAAGCTCCTGACGGCCAGCGGCAGCGTCAACGGCGACGCGGTGGACCTGGAGAGCGGCAATGCCATCGTGCCGCTGACGGTCATCAACAACCCCGGTTTTGACCTGCCTAAGACAGGCGGTTACGGCACCTGGATGTTCACCGTGGGCGGCTGCATGCTGCTGGGCGTGGCGGCGTTTATTGTGGTCCGGGGGCGGAAGCACAATAGGAACGGCCAGTGAAGTGGCGACTGCTGGCGGTAGCCTGTGTGCTTCTGGCGCTGGGATTGCTGCTCTACCCGCTTATGGGTGAACTGGTAAGTGAAAAGTATCACTCGGATGTGGAGGCTGTGTACACCGCCGCTATTGCGGACACTGACAATGCGGAGCTGGCCGAGCAGCGTCGGGCGGCGGAGGCGTATAATGCCTTGCTGCGGGGCGAGGCGGCAGTCAGTACGGGAGGGGCTTCTGCTCCTCCCATGCTCTATGCGGAGCAGCTCACCGTGGGCGGAGCCATGTGTACTATCGACATCCCGAAGATCGGCGTGTATCTCCCGGTGCGGCACGGCACGGGAGCGGAGACGCTGGAGCGGGCCGTGGGGCATGTGGTGGGGACTTCTTTGCCTGTAGGCGGGGCAGGCACCCATGCGGTGCTGTCGGCTCACAGTGGGATGGCCAGTGCGAAGCTGTTTACAGACATTGACCAGTTGGTGAAAGGCGATGTTTTCTATATCCATGTGCTGGGTGAGGCGCTGGCCTACGAGGTGGACCAGATTGCCACGGTACTGCCTTCGGACACATCGCTGCTGCAAATCAAGGACGGGCAAGACCTGGTGACGCTGGTGACCTGTACGCCCTTTGGGGTGAACACCCACCGGCTGCTGGTGCGGGGACATCGGGTGCCGTATGTGCCGGAGCTGGTGGTAGAAAATGGAAAAACTCTGAGGGCTGCTTCTTCGTGGACGCAGCACTATCTTACTGGCTTGGGCATTGGCCTTGGTGTGTTGGCTGCGGTTGGCGGGGCCTGCTTCTTTGCAAGGAGGAAACACCGTGGATAAAAAATCTGCTTTGTTGGCGGTGGCGCTGGCCGTGGCGGGGCTTTGTATTCTGCTGTGGCCGGTGGTTTCCGGGCATAGGCTGCAAGCGGACATGAGCGCGGCGGCACAGGGCTTTTTGGAGGAGTCGAGACAGTCATACCCCGAGTTGCTGGCAGACTTGCAGGGATATAACCAGCGCATTTATACGGAGCGGCAGGCGGGACTGGCCGATGCTTTGGCCTATGAGGAGCCTGCTGTATTGCTGAGAGACTGCGGCGTGGAGGGCGAGATCATAGGTGTATTGGAGATACCCACGCTGGAGCTGGTCATGCCGGTCTACTTGGGCGCGTCGGATTCGCACCTTGCCGCAGGGGCGGCGGTGCTGGGGAACACTTCGGTGCCCATTGGCGGCATGAGTACCAACTGCGTCATTGCTGGGCATAGAGGATGGTATGGCGCGGATTATTTTCGGCACATAGACCGCTTGCAGGTGGACGATATGGTAACGATTACGAATCTATGGGAAACACTCACCTATGCCGTGGTTGATATGAAGATCATCCAGCCGGACCAGGTGGACAAAATCAAAATCCAGCCGGGGCGTGACCTGCTGACGCTCATCACCTGCCATCCCTACGCCAGCGGCGGACGGCAGAGATTGGTGGTATATTGCGAAAGAAGGAAGTGATGCATTATAGAGCCTATTGGCAAGGCCACATTTGTCGGGGACGATGACATCCTCTATTACGATGCAGAGTCGTTTCTGGACTGTATCCGGGCGGAACTGCCCTATCGGGATACCACCGGGTTTCGCTACGAAGTCCTGACAGACGATCCTGCCGTCTGCAAGGCGGCAGATGATATTTTGCTGGATTTCTTCAGTGAGGATGATCCATATACGCTATCTGAATACACACAGAAAATAGGAGGGATCTAAAAATGTTTACATCCGAGAAAATGGTGAAATTCCTGCGGGAAAAATACCCGCCCGGCACCCGCATTCGGCTGGTTTCCATGGAGGACCCCTATGCGCCGGTAGCACCCGGCACAGAGGGTACGCTTGTGTGCGTAGATGACGCAGGGCAATTTCAGATGAAATGGGACAACGGGCGGACTCTGGCCCTCATCCCCGGCGAGGACAGCTTCACTGTCCTGCCGCCCGAACGCAGCGTGCTGAAGTTGTATATGCCCCTGACTGCCGAACTCTACGAGCCGGATGAGTGGGGCGATATGCCGGAGGAGGCGGAACGGCTCACCGGCGGCGAATTGGCATCGTATGAGGACAAGATCCGCAGCGCTTTATTCAAAAATCGCACGCAGGAGGAACAGGTCAGAGGCATCATGTACTGGTACAGAAAACCGGACAGCGTCAACGACAAGGTACATTCCGTTGTCTTCGATGTGGAGCAGCGGCACGGCAGGCTGTGGGGCGTGGCGGAGTGTCAGATCAGCGGCGAACTGTCGGCTGAAGAGCTGGCTGCGCTGAAGAAGTACATCTCCGGCCAAGCCTCGGATGGCTGGGGTGAAGGCTTCGAGCAGCGGGAGATCGCACTGGACGGAGGTAGAGAGCTGTATGTCCACCTGTGGCAGGATGAGGACTGGAGCATCCAGACGGAGCAGGAGCGGTTCGAGCCTTACCGGGACAAGCTGCCGGAGTTGTGCTTTACCCTGCTGCCGGGTACAGGCCAGCTCATCTGCGTGAAGCGTGGGGAGAGCGGGTACTATCCCAGCAACTGGTCTACGCCGGACGCACAGGAGAACCGCCGCATTGCGGATGAGCAGAACCAGAAGCTGGGCGTGACGCCCGCTCAGGAGATGGCCATGAAGATCGGCAGCATGTGCGGTTGGGATGTACCCGGCGCAGACCCGGATCACTGCATGGACATCGTGCAGCAGAGAGGGGGTATGGAGCTTGGATAAAAAGGTTTTTTCCGTATATATGGGCGATCCGGATCGCAGTAATCACGCAGAGCTGGATCTGCCCGCTACGCCGTGGGAACTGATAGACGCACTGGATAAGCTGCGGCTGGTGGATGGACGGGAGCCCTATTGGCAGGTGGAGGACATTGGCCGGTACGGTTTTCTTGCACCGCTCCTTGATGACAGCGACCTGTATCAGTTCAACGCTCTGGCGGAGCAGCTGAGCACATTCGACCATGTAGAAGCCATTGCCTTTGAGGGACTGGTGCAGATGGAGGTCGACGAGCTGTGCCAAACCAATGGCGGTGAACTGACCCTCCAGCGATTGCTGGATCTGGCGTACAGCGTGGATTGCTGTCATGTGGTGCCGGGGATCCGGGACGATGCGGCATTGGGTCGGTTCTATGTGGAGAACGAGTTCCTGCCGGAACTGGAACAAGTACCGGATAGTGTGCTGGAGCTGTTGGACTATGCCAAGATCGGTGAAAGGATGCGCCGGGACGAACATGGCGCTATGACCCCGAACGGCTATGTAGTGCGGGAAGCCGAGCTGCGGCAGGCTCCGCCGAATTTAGGCAGGCCGCCCCGAAAGCCGCCCTATATGATTCGCTTTCTCTGCGCCAGCGATACCTGCGCCATGCGCCTGGATCTGCCTACGACGCAGACGAGGTTGAACGCTGTGCTGGATGCGCTGGGCGTGGATAGCTGGCAGGAGGTGCAGCTGGAGGAATGCGACACCGCCATGCCGGAGATGTGGGCCTTCGTAGATATGGCTCACACCAGCATGGAGCAGGTCAATCAATTTGCGCAGTGTCTCGAAATGCTGGATGCAAATGGGGAATTGGCGGCGTTCAAGGCAGTGGCCAGTCAGCTGGATATTTACAAGCTGGAGGATGCCATGGCGCTGGCAGAGCACCTGAGTGAATACGCCTTCGAGCCAAGTATCCACTCGTTGGAAGATCGGGCACGGGAGGAACTCGCCCTTATGGCAGATGGGCCAGAGCTTGACCTGCTCATCCGAAATTTGAATCTCACCGCCTACGGCGCAGACCTGATGTACAGAGATAGGGGCATCCTCAGCGACTACGGCTATGTCCATCGTCCGGATGGACAGCCTATACATCTGCCGCAGCAGGGCATGGATATGACCATGCAGTAAACTAAGTCAACAATGGGGCCGCTTTCCGAAAAGGGACAGCGGTCCCACTTTTTGTGCCCTTTTCGGTGAGCGGTACCCGGAAAGGAGCGCAAGAATGACGAAGGAGACCATCTCCCGGTATCTGGAGAACGGATGCAAGGGGCAGAAGAATGTGGTCAGCAGCCGGGAATTGGAGCGGGCGCTGGGCATCAGCGGAAACGAGCTTCGCAGGCACATCAACCGCCTGCGGCGAGGTACTGTGCCGATCGCAGCAGATCAGCGGGGGTATTACTATGCGGAGACGGCGGCTGAGGTCTATGCCACCATCCGGAGCCTTGAGAAAATGCGCAGCGGGTTAGACGCCGCCATCTCCGGACTGGAGCGGGCGCTGGAGAGATTCGGGAAATGAGGAAGCCCACGACCCGGCTCGTGCCCTGGGTGGGCGGCAAGGGGCAGCTCATGTGGGCCATACAGATGCTTTTGCCCAGCCACTACAAGACGCTGGTGGATGTGTTCGGTGGCAGCGGCATTATTACGCTAAACACCGCTGTGCCCAGGGGCTGCTTGCAGATCTATAACGACCTGAACCACGATTTGTATAACCTCTTGTTCTGTGCCAAGGAGCGTCCGATGGAGCTGGTCAGGGAGTTGGGCTTTCTCCCCATCAATGCCCATGACGAATTCGATGTGTTGCAGCGTCAGCTGCGGGGCGAGGACTTCACCATGGAATATATGGAGCAGCAGCTGGATCTGACGGAAATTCTATTGCAGCCGCCCCAGGCAGAGGTCGTGCGGCAGCTGCTTTTAGAGCGTGGCAGTTTAGGCAATGTGCGCCGTGCCGCAGCATTTTATAAGCTGCAGCGCTACAGCTACAATGGCAGCGGCGACAGCTATGGCGGAGGCTCCTGCGATATACGGCGGTTTTTCCATGATATATGGGAGTGCTCCCATCGGCTGAAAAATGTGGTGCTGGAGAATAAGGACTTTGAAAGTATTATCGCCGCACACAATGATCTGCAGACCGTGGTCTACTGTGACCCGCCCTACTATGAGGCGGAGTGCTATGCGGTGGAGTTTCCCCGCAGCGACCACCAGCGGCTCCACGATGCGCTGGCAAAGCACAAAGGGTTTGCCGTGGTGTCCTACAATAGCTGCGACTATATCCGGGAGCTATACGAGGATTTTTTCATTCACGAAGTGGAGCGGCCCAACAGCCAGTCCAAAAAGGAAAACTCCATTTACCGGGAGTACATCATGACCAACTATGACCCCCGCCGCTTTGCACCGCAGATGTCCTTCTTCGGCGACTATGACAGCCGGGGCAAATCGTGCAGGCTGGTGCATATACCGCAGCAGCCTTTAAAAGTATAGGAGGATTTTCGCATGAACAATGAAATGAAATTTGAAAAGAACGGCCTGCTCATCCTCAACAGTGCGCTGGAGGAACTGGGCTTGGCTGGCATCTCCCTGTCTGCGTGGCTGGGACAGGATCACATCCTGCTCATGCCGCAGGAAATGACGGCGCTGCAGCTGCTGCACGCGCTGGAGGGTTTGTCTCGGGCCTCCGTGGAGCTGCTGGGTGTGCTGCAGGCGGCGTGCAGGAGGCCCTGCGCCGCCGGCTGCGAAAGGAACATGGACGATGTGGCGCAGGTGCCGGAGAATATTCGGCCCCTGCTTATGCTGAGTGGATGCTGTCCGTCCGCACTGGCACAGCTTTTGGAGGAAGGAGACATTGTCTATGCTGCCGAGTGAGGCAATATACCCTTACACGGCCAAGGTGGCTCGGGAGCGGGGCGAGTTGGAGCTGTGGCGGGCTAATTTCCGCACCAACTGTGCCTGTGCCGGGGCCATAGAACTGGCCAACCGCAAGGGCTTTGACGGGATGCATCTTTGGGCCGACTGCGCCAAAAGCGTTATCGACCAGTATGGCTACAAGCGGGTGGGCTTTGTGCTGGCCAACACCTTGCAGGAGCAGTCCTATGACGGCCGCTACCATGAGACCAATAAGCAGTGGAGCCGCTCCATCTTCGTCCCCGAAGATGGAGGACACCGGCATACCTTCCTCATAAACAGCCACCCCGCCGTGCTGGACGGATTCGTCAGCGAATACCGGGCAGAGCTGGCAAAGCTGCACCTGTTTGGCGCAGAACACTGTGAATCCAATTCCGGAGAGCAGGACTTCACCGGCAAGGTGCTGATCCTGTCGCCGGATACGCTGCGGGAATCCTACTGGCAGCCGGAGAATCAGCTGTGGCTGGCCCTGAGCGGCTTTGGCTGTCGGCCTCACGCCCGTGGACGCTCGGTACTCTGCACCTGTTTGGGAGACGGCGAGACCACGAGATGGAACCGCTCCGAGTTCACAGGCATTATCCGTGACGAGTGTATCCCCGACTGGGCAGCGGAAAAATTGGCCGAGCTGCAGCACGGCATGAATGAAATGACACTGTAAGGAGGACGCAAAATGAAAACTGCAAAGCGTATCATGCTCATTCTGAGCATCACGGCGCTACTGTGCTGCCTGCTGTCTGTGGCGGCTTTTGCCGCAGGCAGCGGCGATGTGGCGGGTGCGGTGGAGAGCACCTGGACGGCGGCGTCCGGGCAGATCAAGTCGGTGGTCAACAAGGTGGTATTCCCCGCTATTGACATGATTCTGGCTATTTTCTTCTTCGTGAAGCTGGGGACGGCGTATTTTGACTATCGGAAAACTGGACAATTTGAATGGACGGCTCCGGCTATTCTGTTTGCATGCCTGGTCTTTACGCTGACGGCGCCGCTGTATATTTGGAGTATTATCGGGGTATGATGGGACTCTTTGCTGGTGCGGGAGCATTCTTTGTACGGAGTAAAAAAGTTTTTACTGAATTTAAGTAAAAACTATTGATTGTGCGGAGGTTTTTGGCTATACTAATAGCAAGGAGGCGATACCATGATCGTTAGACCCTACTATTTAGATATACTGAAAACCTATCGGGATGTTCCGCTGGTGAAGCTCCTTGCAGGAATTCGCCGCTGCGGAAAATCGACCATTTTGGATATGCTGAAAGACGACTTGATCAGCAGCGGTATTGCGGCAGACCATGTGATCCAGCTGCGCTACACTTCGGAGGAGCTGGACGAGGGCATGACCGCCAAGCAGATGTACCGGGATATAAAAGAGAAAATGTCCGATGGTCAGCGCTACTATCTTCTGCTGGACGAAGTGCAGGAGGTGGACGGCTGGGAAAAGGCGGTCAACAGCCTGCTGGAGGATGCCAATACGGACATTTATGTGACCGGGTCCAATTCCAAGCTGATGTCCAGCGAGATCTCCACATATCTGACAGGGCGTTATATCTCTATCCCCGTATTTACCCTGTCCTTTGCCGAGTATCTGGAATTCAAGAAGGGCAGCAACCGCACGACGAAAGAACTACTGAACGAGTATATTCGTACAGGTGGGTTCCCCATTGTCGCGCTCGGAAATTTCGATGAGCGTTCGTCCTATCAAATCGTCGAGGGCATCTACAATTCCGTTATCACCGGCGACATCACCCGGCGGCACAACATCTCGAACTTCGACCTATTTAACCGTGTGGTGAAGTATGTGGTGGAGAATGTCGGCAAAACCTTTTCCGCCAATGCCATCGTGAAGTTTATAAAAAGCGAGGGGCGTTCTCTCTCGGTGGAGGCTGTCTACAACTACCTGGAGTGGCTGGAAAAGGCTTTTGTGATCTACCGATGCCAGCGGTATGATATGCAGGGCAAGACGGTCCTCAAGACGCAGGAGAAGTTCTACCTTGCGGATGCTTCTCTCAAATACTGCATGATGGGTTTCAATCCGAAATCCGTTGCCGCCATGCTGGAGAACATTGTGTACTTTGAGCTTCGGCGGAAGGGTTATGATGTGTATATCGGGAAAAACGCCACCAAGGAGATCGACTTTGTGGCCGTGCGGCGGGACGAACGGATCTATGTGCAAGTGTGCCGCAATCTGCCGGAGGAATCCGACCGGGAGATTGCCAACCTACTGGAGATCAAAGACCACTACCCCAAATATGTGGTAACGATGGATGAACTGGCTGCGGGCAATATCAATGGAGTCAAGATCGTGCATCTGGCGGACTTCCTGCTGAGCGAGGACTATTGAGCGGGTTATCTGCGCAAGGCAATAGACAACAAAAATAAATATCAATGTGGCTCTATGTGACCGAGTGGTTTTCACTTAACGGAAACCACTCGGCCTTTCTATTTTCGGAGGTGATGAATTGTTCATATGGGACTTTGTAGCGGACAAAATCCTGGGGCAGATCGTGGACTGGTTTTACAGTCAGGTGGTGGGTTTTCTTGGGAACTTCTTTTCGGAGATGGGCAGCATGGGCGCAGAGCTCTTCGAGATGAACTGGGTGCAGAGCGTGGTGCTGTTTTTCTCCTATTTGGGCTGGGCCCTGTTTGCCACGGGGCTGGTGGTGGCTGTGTTTGAATGCGGCATCGAGTATTCCGCTGGGCGGGGCAATGTGAAAGAGACGGCGCTGAATGTCCTTAAGGGCTTTCTGGCCGTCTCTCTTTTTACCCAGGTGCCGGTGCGGCTCTATTCTTTGGCAATTTCCTTGCAGGGCACCTTGACGGCGGGCATCACCGGCTTTGGGTCCACCAGCATCGGGGATGCGGCAAAGGCGGCGCTGGCAGATCTTGAAAACCTGGAAAGCCTAACGGAGTCCACCTATCCCCTGCGGGGCTTTGGGCGGGAGACCAGCGGGCTTATGGTTCTTTTCTGCCTTATCCTCATGGCCTATGCGGTCATTAAGGTGTTCTTTGCCAATCTCAAGCGGGGAGGTATTTTGCTGATCCAGATCGCCGTGGGGAGCCTGTATATGTTCTCTGTGCCCAGGGGGTATGGAGACGGATTCGTCCAGTGGTGCAAACAGGTCATCGGCCTGTGCCTCACGGCGTTCTTGCAGGCCACCATCCTTGTGGCCGGGCTGATGGTATTCAAAGACCACGCCCTGCTGGGCTTGGGACTCATGCTCTCTGCCGGGGAAATTCCCCGCATCGCCGGGGCCTTTGGGCTGGACACCACTACGAAGGCCAATCTTACCTCGGCGGTTTACACAGCTCAGAGCGCCGTCAATATTGCCCGGACGGTGGCGGCCAAATGAGGTGCATTACTATGGGCAGCCTGTTTGACGGCATTGGCGGCTTTCCGCTGGCGGCTATACACAACGGTGTCATCCCCCTATGGGTCAGCGAGATCGAGCCGTTTCCCATTCGAGTCACGCAGCAGCGGCTGCCGGGGATGCTGCATTATGGAGATATTACGAAGCTGGATGGGGCCATGCTGCCGCCGGTGGACATCATCTGCGGCGGCAGCCCGTGTCAGGATCTGTCCGTAGCCGGAGCCAGGGCCGGGCTGGCCGGAGAGCGCTCCGGTCTCATCATGGAACAGATCCGCATCGTAAAGGAGATGAGAGATGCAGACAGATCACGAGGCCGGGCAGGTATCCATATTCGGCCCCGATTTATGGTATGGGAAAATGTGCCGGGAGCCTTCTCCAGCGGAGAGCGGAAGGGCGAGGACTTCCGCATCGTCCTGGAAGAGATCGTCCGAATTAAGTGCGGTACCGTTCATGTCCCTGGACCTTACCCCTGGGCATGGCAACCTGCTGGGCGAATCCTACTGGGAACTGATTTCTCCCTATGCTGGCGGTGCCTGGACGCTCAATACTGGGGTGTCCCCCAGAGGCGCAAGAGAATCTTCCTTATCGCGGATTTTGCAGGGCGCACCGCCGACAAAGTATTATTTGTCAGCGAAGGCTTGCATGGGGATACTGCGCCGGGCGTTTGAACGGGGCAAAGCGCTGCCAAAGAAGCTGGAACGGGCGCTGAAGATCCAGGCGGGTCTTGCGCTCCCGGACGGCCAGGTCACGGATGTAGATGCCTATCACATCAACCAGCGGGACGAGGGCTTTGACGGCTACAACGGAGACTTGACCGGCGATGTGGCAGCGACCTTGGGCGTGAACTGTGGGATGTCCACCGGCAGGAATGGCGTTATAGCCTTTGCGGCCAACCAAAGAGATGAGGTTCGTGACTTACATGATGTGGCGGGTGCTCTAAATGCACAGCCGGGAATAAAACAGCAGACATTTGTTGCCGGTTTTTCTGCAGGTGCCGGAGCCAGTGCCGGGAGCATCGGATACCACGAAAGTGTTGCCCCAACACTGAAGGCAGGCACCAGTGGCAACTGTATGCCATCCGTGCTGTGCATCAACGATCAGGGCGGTCAGGTCATGGAAATTTCCGAGGGTATGACAGGTACACTGCGGGCGCAGGAGCACGGCCATCAGCCGTTGGTGTATGAAAACCACGGTATTGACAGCCGCTACCGGCAGATGGAGGAGGTAGCGCCCACCATGTCGGCCCGCTATGGGACGGGCGGCAATAATGTACCGCTGGTGGAGCAGGAACCTGTGATCTGCATCACGGGAAATGCCATAGACCGCCAGCCACAGAACGGCGGGAACGGCATCGGATACCAGCAGGACATCGCCTATACCCTGACTGCCACAGATCACTTATCTGGATATCCAGATAAGTGATCTAATCCCGAGGATTGAGTTATCCCGAGGAAGTCAGATGGGCCATCGGCTTTTTGTTGCGAGATAGTGTTTTTGCTGCTGTAATTCATGTTAAAACCTCCGGATAATTAATTTGCGGCGACCAGATCATAGCTGGTCGCCGCATTGTGAACACGATTAAAATGTGGTAAAATCAAGCCAAACCATAAAGGCGCTTTATCAACTCCTCATCGTTTGCCCATATTGGTTCAATAGTATCTCCCTCTGTGACCTTGGAT